>Ga0228535_1000140_pt1 | contig 232693 bp, 213 predicted proteins | sample SJ1metagenome_FD_168457 | JGI IMG/M metagenome (GOLD analysis project Ga0228535, IMG submission 168457) | Enriched culture of PCE-dechlorinating microbial communities from Ithaca, New York, USA - SJ1 | ecosystem: Engineered > Modeled > Simulated communities (microbial... > Unclassified...
TCTTGTGTTAATGTACAATCACTCTTGTAGATCATGGTTCTTATCCTTTCTTGGTTATTCCACTAACTTCTGAAAGAATACCGTGATCTACTCTTTTTGAATTTACAGAAAATTTGTTACACTAACTTTTCTAGAAACCGGCAAAAAACTTTTTCCATGATAAAGATAATGTGTCTGCGATCTGGTTCCCATATTCTTTATAGATTATTATTGAAACAATAACCATAATTATTAAGAAGAAAAAATACTGACCAGATTTTGCATTGCCGCTGTCTAGTAACCATTCTGATAATATTCTTTGAAAAAAATTCTTTGGTTGTTTATCTTTATTTAATGGCCAATTCTTCATATTGTCATTAATCATTCTAGTAATTCTTTTTATCCCATTTGACATTCGCATGAATAAATTGTTTTCCATTTATTTCTCTCCTAATTTATTAATTTGCATTCTCCTACCAATTTCATAGAAAATCAGCAAGAGAAATATCACAAGAATCGAATAGGAAATTGGGCCAAAACTAATGTATGTGTTTATTTTGGACAAAACAAACATGAGCAGTAAATAGAACAACATAAAAAAACCACTTAATAATCCTAAAACCTTTGATTGGTGTAAGGCTAAAATTCGAAAGTCATTTCGCCTAATCACTCCCCAAAACCCAACTTGGCTTAAGAAGGATAATAAGAGACATAAAACAATCCAAAAAATATTGAATAGATTTCCAGATAATAAATATACACTAGTAAAATACAGCAAAAACCAATTCCATAAAATACAAATTAGAATTAGAGAAATTGAAATAAACATTCTAACTAAGTTCAATTCAAGAATTTGCTCTAATAGATCATATAAGAGTTGAATTGATTTAAGAAGACCGTCGATCAATTGTTCAATAATTTCCGCAAGTATTCCGATTAATTTAAATATTTGCCCCAATATTTTCACAAGTGCATTTAATAAATTAGAAAAAGCGCCCTCGGTTTCTGATGGTTCTATTTTCTGGCTAATAGAGGTTAAACCTGCTGCCAATTTCCCTATTATGTAAACTCCAACAAGAGATAAACCTAAAATCACAAAAGGCGTTACTGTTTTTAAAGATTCTTCATAAACTGTAAATTGAGTATTATTTAGCGGTATACCAATATCATAAAGAAAATTGAGGAAATCCTGGAATAATCCTCTCACGAAGAGAAATACTGCTAATATTGCAGAGGAAATAAAAATAATGGAAAGACATCCATACGATTGACCCTTTTCGCCCCCTAATTTTCGCAGTATATTCATAATTAACAAAACTATAAAAAGTGCGAAAATTATTCCAATAATTGAGGGTAATAATTCTAAAGGAACAATTATTCTATTTGAGTATTCCGTAGGAGTTATATGAACACCAAAAAAGGTGATTATTTGATATATTAGTTCATAACCAAAGCGAATAAGAAAATAGATTAAAAATAAGGCAATAATTAAAATTAGAAATATTTTTACTAGATTTCCAATTCGTGCACCTGAATATTCGTTCTTAGACATAATTTAGCCCTTTCATGAATTTATTTTATTTCTTTTATTATTAAATTATCAAATAAATATTCAGCCTCAGTATAAGACGGAATGCCAATTAACAAACCAATATTGTTAAATCTAGTATTTTCAATATCAAATGAATCTATATATTCGTTATCAACGTAGAACATAAAACTTCCATCATAATACCTGATGGAAATACTTGGTTCAGCAGTTGGTAAACTGGGTAAATTATTTATAATTAAATCATCCCAATTATTGTTGTAAAGACGCCTGAATCTGTAATAACCATTATTGGTAATAGAAAAATAATAGTAATTATTATCAAATGCAAAAGAAACCCCCATCTCGCATTCTGAACAACCACTGATGAATTTGAAAGATATTTCAACGAAAACATTGTTTATATCAATATTTGGTAAAAATGTATTATCAACATAGCCATAACCGGAATTATCGTCAAAAAAAATACGTAAATATCCATTAGATATTTCTTTGAATATGTATGAATCGCTGAAATTTATTTCTCCAATCGACCAGTTATTCTTATTATCCAGAAATGAGTCACAAAATATTATTTCCCCTTCGGTAGAATTAAAATATAGTGAAGTTTCAAAATCACAATCAATTAATGGGTTGATTTTTTCAACAGTAGGTGTAAATTCGGTAATTAATGTTTCCATATAAATGAGATTGATATTCTCTTGTATTTCTAAAGCCGGATTATTTGTGGAAAGAATATTTTTAATCTCATTTTTAGAAATCCCATTACATCCAATAAGTAATATTAATAAAAAATAAAAAAATACTCTTTTCAAAATGCCCTCCTATATAGCTGCATTGATTATATAAGAAATAAAATCTAGATACAATAAGTTTATTGGCTCTCGGTTTTATGGAATTTTTACAAAATAATTATTAGAAAGTGTTTTAGATTTCCCAGTTTCAGGATTGTTGAGGTAATCAGTTAATTACCCCACAACGGCGAACCTAAATGGTGAAAGGTCTAACACCCTCAGCACTTCGTGAAATGATGAGTCCTTCTAATGCTTTTGTGAGTTCCATAGATGTTCTTCCGGTTGCTGGTTTCATGAACCGGAGTTCACTATCTATATCTATGTGAAAAAGAGGGGAGATGGTATCTGAGGTGGGCGGAACAGGGCTCGAACCTGCGACCTCATCTGTGTAAGAGATGCGCTCTGACCAACTGAGCTATCCGCCCGGGTGAAAAGATTTTACCATGGCAGTGTACATTTTGCGTAGGGTGGCAGAGAAAGTCGCGCTGCGAAGAAAATCCATATATAATTAGCACACTTCTTATGCGCATCGTACGCTACCAAATTGCCGATCAAGAGCCCCGCTTTGGCTGGGAAACTGAAGGAAGGGTAGGTCCTCTCAGCGCTTCTCCATTGGGTTTGTACCGGCGCTTGGAATTGGAACATGACCTGGAAAAAGTACGCCTGCTGCCGCCCATCCTGCCTGGCAAGATCATCGCGGTGGGGCGCAACTATCCCCTGCACGCGCAGGAACAATCGGTCGAGATCCCCGAGATCCCCATTATTTTTCTTAAACCGCTCAGCGCTGTGATCGGGCCGGATCAGGCGATCCAGCTTCCACCCCAATCACAGCATGTGGAGCATGAAGTGGAACTGGCAGTTGTGCTTGGCAAGGGCGGACGCTGGATCAGAGCGCAGAACGCGCTGCAGCACGTGCTCGGTTACACCATTGCCAATGATGTCACCGCGCGCGATCTGCAGCAGCGCGACAACCAGTGGACGCGTGCCAAAGGCTTTGACACATTCTGCCCCATCGGACCGCTGATCGAAACAGAACTGGATACCTCAGACGTGCTGGTGACCTGCCGGGTGAACGGCGAAATGCGCCAGATGTCTTCGACCAAAGAAATGGTGTTCAGCATCCCTCAACTGATCGCTTTCATTTCCTCCATCATGACACTTAACCCGGGAGATATGATCTTAACCGGCACCCCATCGGGTGTGGGCGAATTGAAAGAAGGCGACCTGTTGGAATCTGAGATCGAAGGGATCGGGATCCTGCGAAATGCGGTTACATCGCAATCCAGCATCCCTCCACCCTAGAGTTTTCTCAAGCACGGGCGGGATCGCTCCTGAACCCGAAATGCTATAATTTAATTCCAGAAGCAATAATTGGTTCATAGGATTGAAAAGCGAGGAGAAAATACCATGTCAGGTCACTCAAAGTGGTCTACGATAAAAAGAAAAAAAGGCGCAGCGGATGCTAAACGCGGTCAGCTTTTTACCCGCATAACCCGTGAGATTGTCATTGCAGTACGTGAGAGCGGAAGCGACCTTGAAGGAAACTTTCGCCTGCGCATTGCCATCGACCGCGCCCGCGCTGTGAACATGCCCAAAGACAACATCGACAGAGCGATCAAACGCGGCACCGGCGAAGACAAAGACGGCGAAGTGATTGAACAGATCACTTACGAAGGATATGCCCCGCACGGCATCGCACTAATGGTGGAATGCCTGACCGAAAATCGCAACCGAACGGTTTCTGAGATTCGCCATGTGCTAACGCGCGCTGGCGGCAACATGGGTGAGGTGGGTTCGGTCTCGTGGCAGTTCGACAGGATCGCTTACTTTGGCATTGAAGGTGAGGGTGTGAATTTCGATAAGGTCTTCGAACTGGCACTCGAGGGTGGGGCGAATGATATCACGCAGGATGAAGAAGGGTATATCGAGATCTTTGCGCCGGTGGAAGCATTCAAAACGATCAATGACCTGTTGAAAGAGGCAAAGATCGAAGTGGATGAAGCAGAATTGCGTATGGTGCCCAAGCAAGAGATCGTATTGGATACCGAACAGACGGTGAAGGTCATGCGTTTGGTCGAAGACCTGGAAGATCTGGATGACGTGCAAAGCGTGTATTCCAACCTGGAGGTCAGCGACGAAGCCCTGGCTAGCATGGAAGAAGAATGACCCATGCTGGTAATCGGGCTTGACCCCGGAACAGCCATAACCGGTTACGGGATCATCGATGAACTACCAGACAGGTCACTGCGCCTGTTAGCGCATGGAACCATCCGCACTTCCAGTGCGATGGATACCGACCAGCGTTTGCAGGTTCTGCATGAGAAATTGACTGAAATCCTGGAAAGCTATCAGCCGCAGTGTGCGGCGGTGGAGAAACTGTATTTTCAGCGCAATGTGCGCACTGCCCTGCAAGTGGGGCAGGCGCGCGGGGTGATCATGCTGGCGCTTTCGCAGGGCTCCATTCCAGTCTATGAATACAATCCCATGGACGTAAAACTGGCTGTGACAGGTTATGGAATGGCTGAGAAGGGGCAGGTGCAGCAGATGGTGAAAGCGTTGCTCAACCTGCATGAGATCCCCAAACCGGATGACGCAGCTGACGCACTGGCAATCGCCATTTGCCATGCGCATAGCGCACGTTTGACCATGCTTGATACCTGAGATGATCACAAGCACCTCCAACACACAAATCAAAGAAATTCGTAGCCTCAACCAGCGGAAATTTCGCAAAGAGAGCGGCTTGTTTTACGTGGAAGGGTTGCGCGCTATCGCCAGCGCTCTGGAAAACCGCGCATCGGTTGAAAAAGTGGTGTTTTGCGCGGAATTATTGGAAAGCGATTTCGGAAAGAGTATTTTGCAGAGAGCCGAAAAAGCCGGTATCCCTGTGCTGGAAGTCAGTCGCGCGGTCTTTGAAAGCATCAGCTTGAAGGAGAACCCACAGGGGATGTGCGCGGTCGTCCGGCAAAACGCCTCTGATTTGCTCCTGACCACAGCAGTGACAGGTCTATGGGTGGCGTTGGAAGGCGTGCAGGATCCGGGAAATCTGGGCTCCATCCTACGCACCCTCGATGCGGTGGGGGGCAGGGGATTGATCCTGATCGGGGAAGGCACCAATGCATTCCATCCCACCAGCGTGCGCGCCAGCACCGGAGCGATCTTCAGCATGCAGCTTTATCAATGCGAGATTCCCACATTCATCCGATGGAAACAGGAGCAAACAATCGACCTGATTGGGGCTGTTTGTGACGCAGACCGCGATTATCGCGACTATAATTATGCTGAGAACACCATCCTGTTCATGGGAAGTGAACAAAAAGGTCTGCCTGCATCTCTGCAGCAGGTGTGTACATCTCTGGTCACCATCCCCATGATAGGCACAGTGGATTCATTGAACCTGGCTAATGCCGCCTCGGTGTTGCTGTATGAATATTTCAATCAGCATCACCCGCTGAGAAAGAGATGATCGCTTCACTTAAAGGAATTGTTACGTTCAAGAATGACCATTCGCTGGTGGTAGAGACCGGCGGGATTGGTTTCAAGGTATCCTGCACCAAAGCAACCTGTGCACAGGCTGAGGTGGGTAATCATATCAGTTTGTATACCCATCACATCACCCGCGAAGATGGCATGTTCTTGTATGGCTTTGAGAAGATCGAAGAACGGGACCTTTTCATACAAATTCTGAGCGTCAGCGGGATCGGTCCGAAACTGGGGTTGAACCTTTTGTCTTCTTTATCCGCTGAAGCCATCCAGCGCGCAGTGATGAAGGAGCAAGATGAAGTTTTCAGCCATGTTCCGGGCATTGGCGAAAAGACAGCCAAGAAGATCGTCTTGATGCTGAAAGATAAGATTGCACCATTATTGGAAGAAGCTGGTTTGGAAGAGATCCCGGATACCGACACGGATGTGTTGCAGGCGCTGGTCGGGCTGGGCTATTCATTGCACGAAGCGCAAAAAGCGGTGGCTTCCATTCCACGTGATGCTCCACAAACCCCAGAAGAAAGGTTGCGTTTGGCGCTGCAATATTTTTCCGCTTAGAGCAAGTGTATGTTAGAATTCAGCGTTTGAGATCGCATTGAGGTAAGTTGAATGGCAAGTTTTTCTAGAGGATTAGGAATTGACCTGGGCACCACCAATACCGTGATTGCGGAGAATGGGCAGATCCTGCTGCATGAACCCACCGCGGTGTCGGTCCTGCTTGAGGAATGGAAAATGATCGAGGTCGGGCAGGCAGCGAAAGATATGACCGGACGTGTGCCCGATTCGATTGAGGTTTATTTCCCAATCCAAAATGGCGTGATCGCAGAATATGAGATCACGGAAAATTTCTTGAAATACCAGATCCACAAGATCGTGGGATCGATGTTGCTGTTCAGACCGAGCCTGATGTTGACCGTTCCTTACGGCATCACCAGCGTGGAACGCCGCGCAGTGCATGAGGCTGGGCTGGGAGCCGGGGGGAGGGAGGTTTTGTTGATCGAGGCGCCACTGGCAGCCGCTCTGGGTATTGACCTGCCGATCGCACCGCCTTCTGGAAACATGATCATCTGCCTGGGAGGAGGAACCAACCAAGTGGCGGTGCTGGCGATGAACAGCATCATCTCCGCAGAGATCGAACGAGGGGGCGGCAACAAACTAGATCTCGATATCATCGATCATGTTCGTAAAACATACGGGGTGATCCTGTCCAGATTCAGCGCTGAGATTGTGAAGATGCGCATCGGGGCTGCCATTGAAGGGATCGAAGAGAGCGAAATGGAAGTGCAGGGGCAAGATCAGGTGACGGGGCTTCCCCGTTCTGTAACATTGCGGACGCAAGATATCATTGAAGCAGTGCAGGAAGGACTGCAGTTGGTGACCAAACTGGTCAGACGGACGCTGGAGAAAACGCCACCGGAATTGATTTCTGATATCATGGATCGCGGTGTGGCGCTATGCGGTGGTGGCACGCAATTGCGCGGGGTAGAACGCTATCTGACCAAAGAATTGGGAATCCCGGCTTACCTGGTGGATAACCCAACCACCTGTACCGCAGAAGGGGCGGCGCGGGCTTTGGGAATGCTGGATGAGCTTAAACGCTCTCTCCCTGTGACGTAAGAAGTGACAGAAAAAAAATCGGTGCATTTTGTTGCACCGATTTTCGATTTTAAGTTAAGGAAAAACACCTATCTTCTGCGGCTACTTCGTCCACCAAGAAGAAGGACATAATACAGTACGGTGGAAATGGCTTGCGTGGCGGCTGCCACATACGTCCAGGCAGCGGCATCCAGCACCTGGCTTACGCCTTCCATTTCGCCGCCATACAGAATGCCTTCACTAGCCAAGATCGCTTTGGCGCGCTTTGAAGCGTCCAATTCAACCGGTATGGTCAAAATAGAGAACAAAGCAATTCCTGCGAACAAGATCACACCGATCAATGCCAGATTGTAATTGGAGAAGAAATATCCGACGAAGAACAAAATAGGTCCTAGCCAGCTTCCCAATTGGACGGTTGGGATCATCAAAGAGCGTACCTTAAGCGGACCATATGATTCCTTGTGCTGAATGGCATGCCCCGCTTCATGCGCAGCCACACCGGCAGCCGCGATGCTGTTGCTTTGGTAAACCCCAGTGCTGAGGTTGAGGGTTCTATTGCGGGGATCATAATTATCGCTTAATGTACCGCCGGTCTGTTTTATCGCAACACTCGAGAGCCCGTTGGAGTCCAGGATATGACGAGCAACATCAGCGCCGTTCATTCCATTCGATGTGCGTACCTGGGAATACTTTTTATATGCTCCCTGTACCTTTGCTTGTGCCCATAGACCCAAGATCAGAGCGGGCAAAGATATCAGTAAATAAAGACCATAGCCATACATAACTTCATTCCTCCGTATTTATGTGAAAAACTATACCTTAATTATACGAAGGTTTCATCAGAGGATTGTAAAACCTGTATTAATAATTTCCCGTCCCCGGTAACTACTCATGCTGTTGAAAAACCGCTAATGGGAAATGTTATAATTTTTTAAATCATATTGCAGAATGATGTCATCGCCTGTGACACACCATATGGGAAATAACACGGGAAAGCGCCATGATCAAGACTGAACCAATTACTGCAAATTATCTCCGTTTGCAGCGTCTTTCTACAGAAGATGGACCGGGCACCCGTACAACAATCTTTCTCAAGGGTTGCACCTTACAGTGTGCCTGGTGCCGCAGCCCTGAAAGCATCGCTCGCGTAGCAACCCACATTCGGTGGCTCGAACATTTCTGTATCGGCTGCAAGACCTGCGTCCTTTCCTGCCCGGGTGGATGTATTTCTATGGAAGACAGAGGACTGCGTATAGATTATTCACGATGTGTCCTGTGCGGAAAATGTGCCGAAGCCTGCCCGGCAAATGCTCTCGAGTTGCCCTGGAAGAAAATTGAGGCGCAGGAATTGAGCGAAGAATTGTTGAGAGATAAAACTTCCTTCGCCAGATCGGGTGGTGGGGTGACTTTTTCAGGCGGTGAGCCAGCTTTGCAACCGGAATTCTGCATTGCTTTGATGAAAATACTGAAGGAACAGGGCATTCACATTGTGCTAAATACCTGCGGAGCGGTCCCTCAGGAAAACCTGGAAATGATTTTGCCATATACCGATCTGCTTCTATACGATCTGAAATTGATGAATGCAGAACAGCACAAACAGCTTACCGGTGCCGACAATGAGCGGATTCTGGCGAATTTGTTGTGGATAGCGGACATACTCAGGGGTAGGGAATACCACTTCACTTTATGGATCCGCACGCCGCTCATCCCCCATGCCACCGCTGATAAGGAAAATTTGCAAGCCATTGCAGCTTTCCTGAACCAGCACATGGAAAATCTCGTGGAGCGCTGGGAGCTGCGCACTTTCAACCAGCTACGCCGCGATCAATATCAGGCATCAATGAGCCGCGCAAAATTGGCCGCCTGCCAATTGTGGGCTAGCCAAATTTACCACCAACCGCAAACCGTACTGATCACGGGTTCCGCCCGTGCGGAAGAATAAAAGATGAAAATCATGGCAGAGGGGATCAGGCGAACAGGCACCAGCGAAAGCCTATTGAGTTCGATCATTTGAAGGAAAAGGCGCCCCCGGTGAGACTCGAACTCACAACCGCCGGATTAGAAGTCCGATGCGCTGTCCAATTGCGCTACGAGGGCATGTATTAACAGCGGAAAAATTATACCGCAAGAATCTATTTTATTCTTGTAAAGGTCGTATCCCTTTGAACACCTGAACGCCAGAGAAGGTGCGCAAGATGGTCATGGCTGGTTTGCCGGTCAATTCAGCCAGTTGGTTCGCGTTCAATGGCGCGTTGTCATTTGCCAGGAAGATTTTGAAGATCATGTTAACCAGCGTAGTATTTTTTGAAATGAAACCTTCCTGCTGGGCACAGTGGTCAACTAAGGTACTTAATAAACCGTCAACCCTCTTCACTTCAGCGGTTTGAGGATCGATCGCATCGATCTGAATGTTTTGATCTTTTTCGACGTACAATGCCCGGTGTTCATCACATAAGAAATCGAGCAGAAAAACCCTCCAGTTTGCGTCATGTTCGATCCACCAATCAAAGTCAATATGGAAAGGCGTCTCAAGGGTAGGTTTTACCAAGCTGAAATGACCGGCAGGGTTCATGCGCTTTTATCCTTCTCCTTCTTTGATATGAAAGTATAGATCTCCCAGATGCTGGATTGCAGAGCTGGAGAGAAGGAAGTTAAGCACCGGGGAAGGCGGGCAACGAAAAACGACATTGACTGCCGCATACATCTCCTGAGCGTGGATATGACCTTGAGGATTGAGTTTCGCGAGTTCATGCGCAATTTGAAGAAAAACCTTATCAGGATTCAATTTTTCTCGCTCTTTCCAAATTGCATCCAACGCTTCTGTATTCGGAATGGCAATGGACATCCGCTCATTGAAGCTTATCTCAATTGGATGTTTGAGCATGGCGAAAACGATTCCTTTATCAGCACCCACCAATACCGTTTTTATCCACTCTTTGTTTTGGCGACTTTTTTCACCACGAATCACTATTTCGCCAGGGTTGCTACCCTTTTTCAGCGACAGGAAACTGCCAGGAATCACACCCTTCTTTTCGTACCAATCTCTCAAGCCAAACACATAGCGTTGTTTGCGGACCACCCAACCGTTGAAAGTTTCATCGGTATCTTCGTCCCTAAAAGTAAATCGAACGCGCGGAGATTCAAATGCGGTGGGGAAGATATGGGATAGCGCATTGGAGAATGGAAGGGTTCCTGCGTGCCAGTGGGGGAAAAGCAAACTGATCGTAACGGTTACATCAGAATTCAACGGTTCATCAACTTCTAACTCGTCTGCCAGTGTGCCTTCAAATAATGCAAGATATTGGTTAACCTGGGGATTTTCAACAGGCATCTCTTTATATTGCAAAAAGAGGGGAGTCTTTTTTACATCCTCCGGTTCCATAGAGCGCAGATACCAGAGCACTTCGCCGGATGGTCCTACTTCGTCGTATCGTTCATCCTCTTGTAAAGCGAGATTTAAAGAAAATTCAGCCAGCCTTTGATTTTCAACGGTATTGAATTCAATTTGCTGCATTAATTCCTTTGTGGTTAAAGGACCGCCCTTCGCCTCTTCGAGAATGGCTTCGATCAAATTCAAGTAACCACCGTTAATATCCACCAATAAAGCCCGCGGGAACCAGGCGCCCGCAATTTGCACCAGATCTTTACTGCTTGAAAGCGTGGTTTCAAGGCGTTCAAGAAAGTCTTCTTTTCGTTCGGCAAGAACCTTTTCTTTGTCAAAAGCGGGGTCATCGCCGATTAGATCTATGGGGGCATTGAGCGGGTGATCTGCCAGTTCGCAGGCTAATTCTTTTACTTCTCCATCGTCAAATTGGACTTTGATAACTTTAAAGCTGGAAAGTTCGGGGTTGAATCCGTCTCTGATATCGATCACTTTCCCGTTCTTCCATCCAAAGGCAGGAAATACAAGTTCTTCTTTCAGCTCATACGAATCTTTGGGAAGGAAGATCTTCCCTTTTCCCTTTGTTTTCTTAATGATGAGTTCTTTTTCTTTTTTTATTCGATTGACAACCACAGCCTCTAAGAGGTCGGATGCAGGCAGAGGTACTTCTTTTTCCAGAAGGTAGGAATAAATGAACTCTATATCAGAACTATCTAGTTGAAAATCGTCCCAGGTGTTTTTTATTGACGTTTCAGACAATACCATTTGAAATAATCAAAATCCTTTCGAGCGGAGTAATTATACCTTAGCAGCATTTTTCACGGATACGTGTTCAAAACCCAATCAACGGGATTGACCTGAACGCCATTTGCCCAGATCTCCCAGTGTAAGTGTGGACCTGTAACGCGACCGGTGGAACCGATTAGCCCGATCAATTGCCCTTTTTGGACGTAGTCTCCAACATTAACCAATATTTGAGACTGATGGAAATATCCACTGAATATGCCTTGACCATGGTCAATGAAGGTGGCGTTTCCACGAACGGTCAATGAACCGGCAAAGACGACCGTTCCTGATTCGGCAGCATAAATGTTCAAACTATTCATGTAGACTCCGAAATCAAGACCGCTATGAAAATACGTGTACTCACTTCCGTTATACGATCGGCGATTACCGAAAGTCGACATAAAACCAATCGTGTCATCTTCGACAGAGCCGTCCACGGGATATCGAAACGAACCTCCCCAGTATTTCTCTGGGGATATCTGTGAGGTGCATGACATTACCAGTTCCTCTTCAGGGCCAGTAATGGCTGGGTCAACAGTCTCATCCTGTACATATAAAGGAGGGTCTTGGATAAACGTGCCGGCTTGTTGAAGGAGCATTTGGTCATAGGAGAAAACGGGCGCACCTTGTAGACTTCCGTTTAGCGTGAAGGATACCAGTCCCGGTTCAGCCATGGCATGAATGCCCTGGATAGCGTAATAAGCATTGACTTGATCCTGGTATGGAAAAAAATGCAGGGTGTGACCATCCAGCGATCCGCTGAGGTCAATTGGCTCGGTCGCTTCGACTTTAATCACAATGGTCGTGCCCTGTACAAGAGGAAGGGGAGAGATTTCGACGTCTCGAATAACAGGAGAGATCGTGCTAACAATTTGATCGGAGCTGATTTGAGCGAAAATGGGAGTAGAAGGGATCAGCGAATTGCCTGTGCGGAGGTTATTCTGCTGCAGCAAAACCCAGGGATTGGATTGTTGACGGACCGCATTCTCGAGCAGGGTGTCTTGCGATTTTACCGTGTGAGCCACTGACAGGACATTTGCCTCGTCTGAAACAGGAAGGATAATATTTGTACCAACATAGATCTCATTGGGTGAGGTGATTTTGTTTAGCGAAAGCAAGGTCTGTAAAGGAATGGCATTTGCAATAGAAAAATCTTCGAGCGTTTCTCCGATGTTAACAGCGTGTGTGATCAGGCGACCGGTTACCCCTTCTAAACCAGGGATAAACAGCTCCGTTCCTTCAGAGATGAGGTCAGCGTTGACAATGCCGTTGATGCTAATCAACTCATCAACGGTGGTATTGAATTTTTCTGCGATCAGTGTGAGCGTTTCCCCCGCTTGAACAACATACACGGGATATTCAGGATTGTCCTGCGCGAAGATGATTGTGCTGTTGAATGTTAGAAAAAGTATAGAAATTAGTAATGATAGACAAAATTTCTTGCGCATAATGTTATGTGTACGTGCTTCCAATCTGCTACAATTAAAGCACAAAAACTAATTAAGTTTACCACAGTGATGACAATGAAAATTACAACCTGGAACGTAAATGGAATCCGTGCAGCCTTGAAAAAAGATATCGCAAAGTGGATCGGGGAATTTCAACCAGACGTGCTTTGCCTGCAAGAAGTGAAAGCGACACTTGAGCAAGTAGATCTTGCGCCAATTCTCGATCTTGGATATTCGGTCATCTGGAATGCGGCTCAACGACCAGGATATAGCGGCGTAGCCACTTTCTATAGGAACGAACCCCCTCAGGTCATCACAGGGATTGGTATAGATAAGTTCGATGGGGAAGGAAGGGTCATTCGAACAAAATATCCGGATTTTGAACTGTTCAACATCTATTTTCCCAATGGCGGGCAAGAAAATGAACGCGTACCCTTTAAACTGGATTTCTATGCAGAGCTTCTAACCCTCTGTGATCAATTACACGCGAATGGGCAAAAAATTATCATTACCGGTGATTTCAATACGGCTCACAAGGAAATCGATTTGAAGAACCCGAAAGAAAATGAAAAGAACACAGGTTTTTTGCCCGAAGAGCGTGTGTGGATAGACCGCTATTTGGAACACAACCTGGTCGATATCTTCAGGGAGCGTTATCCTGATGAAGTGCAATATACATGGTGGACCTACCGCTTCAAAGCTCGAGAGAGGAATATTGGCTGGCGTCTGGATTATTTCCTGATCTCTGCTGAACTGATCCCCATGGTGCTTGATGTGACGATACATGATGAGGTCTTAGGATCTGATCATTGTCCAGTAACTCTGGAACTAAACTATTGAAATATGGAGGTTGAATGCCGAAAAGCAAGATCATGATTGTGGACGACCATGAAGTCGTCAGATTGGGATTGATTTCATTGCTGGAGCAAAACTCGCAATATGAAGTGGTTGCTCAAGCCGATAACGCTCTGGATGCCATAAAGAAGGTTGAAACCCATAAACCCGACATCGTTTTGATGGACATCCGTCTGCCGGGCATGTCAGGCATTGAAGCGTGTGAGCAGATTTGTAAAAAATACCCGAATACGAAAGTTATCATGCTTACGTCATTCGCCGAAGATGAAATGCTTTTTTCTGCTATCAAAGCGGGAGCTTCAGGATACGTTCTCAAACAGATCAATGCAAGGGACCTGATCAATTCGATCGAGTCCGTTGCACGCGGTGAGGCATCCCTCGATCCGGCTGTGACACAACGGGTATTTCAAGAAGTGAGAAAAGCGGTTCGAGAAGAAGAAGCATCTGCATTCTCAAGTTTAAGCCAACAAGAAAAAATGGTGCTGAAATTGGTTTCTGAAGGCAAAACCAATCGCGATATTGCGCAAAATCTGTTCTTGGGGGAAGGCACGGTGCGCAATTACGTAAGTAGCATCCTCTCAAAACTCAACGTAAGCAATCGTGCAGAAGCTGCAGCGTATGCAGTGGAGCACAACCTCAAAGATTATCTGAATTAGAAATAAAAGAACGATGGAAACCCCGTCGCTCTTCATAGAAAGAGCATTTGAAACTTAGGTAAATAGATAAACAGACCGACCACCACTGCTGTAATTGCAATAAACAGGACTGCTGCTGCACTTAAATCCTTGATTGTCTTCGCAAGGGGGTCATATTCCTTTACGATAAGATCGATGGTTTTTTCAATGGCTGTATTGAGAATCTCCGTTCCAACGACCAATGCGATCAACACGAGCAACAACGCCCACTCAATGAGCTGCATCGGTAGAAAGGTGCTCAGCGTGATCACAACAACTGCTACAACCAGTTGAAAGCGCAGATTCTTCTGGGTTTGGAGGGCATAGCGAAAGCCTTCAAAGGCGAATTGAAAAGATTCGCGAACGGTGTATTTATTATTCATTGGATTTTCCCGTGATCTTGAAAAGAATTTCTTCCTGGCGGGAGAACATCTTCCTTTCATCATCAAGCGTTTCATGATCATAACCGATCAAATGCAGCAAACCATGAATGAACAAAAAGAGCATCTCAGTTTCAAGAGATTGGTGATGGGCTCGGGCTTGCTTGTTTGCGGTTTGAAATGAAATCATGATGTCTCCCAGGTATTCGTTATTCGACTGGGGTTCTTTGAAGTCCATGGAAAAAGAAAGCACATCTGTCGTTTTATCAATGCCGCGATACTTTCTATTCAGCGCGCGCATTTCATCGTCATCACAGATTTTCAGCGACACATCTTTGTTTTCCAGATCCAAAAGTTGCAATGCGCGCTGCGCATTTTTCCGGAACATTTTCAGATTCATCCAGAATCGAAGGTGGAATGGGAAGATCAGATCTATCATTTGGGGTACTTCAAGCGGTGATGATACGTGTTCTTTAAAGTATTAAAAAAGGATTCTTTGATGCTCTGAATATTCTTCATGGATAAATTTGTGTTGTCCAAATATTTTTCTTGCAGCAGCGAATCAATAGATGTTTCGATCAATTTCTTGATATCTTCATCCGATTTGGGAATTTCTGCTCTTGCGCGCGCCTCAACCTTATCAGCCATCATCAAGATGGCAGTCTCCCTGGTATGGGGGTTAGGTCCTGGATATTCGAATTTTGCAAGATCAAGTTCTTTGTCTTTTCCTGATTGCTCTTTGGCTTTGCTAAGCTGATACCTGGTGGTGGTTTTTCCATGATGTTCTGTAATAAAGGCTTCGATTTCAGGTGGCAGGCGATATTCGCGAGCCAGTTTGATACCATCTTCTACATGCTTTATGATGATGCCAGCGGTCTCAGCCGGATCGAGATCTTCATGGGTATCCAGATTCCCGGTCACCTGGTTTTCGATAAAGAAGGATGGATTTAAGGCTTTTCCAGCGTCATGATAAAGGGCGCCGACGCGAGTGAGCAAAGGGTCTGCATCAATGCTACGCGCTGCTTGCTCGGCGAGATTGGCTACCTGAAGACTATGCTGATAGGTTCCTGGGGAATTGGACATGATGAGCTGCAATAAAGGATGATCGGGTCTGGAGAGATCCATCAGTTGCAGGGCGGTAGTTTTACCCAGCAATGACGCGACAGCGTACTGTAATATCAAAGTTAAGCTGACCGATGCCATGCCGTTCAAGAATGATGCTCCGATAAGAGTGAGGATGCCTTCCATATCAAAATAGGTTGAGATTAATCGGTAAGCCACAACTGTGGCTGAACCAATCAACCCCAGCACCAATCCGGTAGAGAAAAAAGCCGTGATCCTGCGTCCACGTTGGAGAACAAAGATTGCCACTATGCTTGCAATAACATAGAAAAGAGTTAACTCTACCGAATTTGACTGCCCATATGCAGTTAACGTGCTCAATCCTATCGAGAAGATGATGCCGATTTCATAATGGATAAGACTTGAAATAGTTAACCCAAACGCTGCGATGGGGAATATGTAAGGAACTACCGCACGGTTCACAATGAAGATGCGCGCAAGGAAAAGAAAAATAAGATACAACGCCAGAATGGTCACCAGTGACCTGAAATCAGCTCCCAGTAAGTTCTTTCTATATCGAAAAACATAAATATATTCCATCACAACCACGGAAAACACCAGCAGGGCGGAGGAAATATACTTCAACATCGTGCTTTGGGGAGAGATGAGACCCAATTCCTGTAGTGCTTCCCACATGACAGGTGTGATCACCTGACCGGTGGAAACGATGGTCTCGCCAGCCATATATGTCTTGGTTACAGGGGCAACATCTTCTCTGGCTTGTTGAATAGCTTCGTTGGTCTTTTCGCTGCTGAAGAGGCTGTTGGCAACCACCATCGGCATGACCAAAGAGTTTATGATCTCTGTTTCTACCGTGGAAAAAGAATAACTGATCAAGGGCAAAACGCTGCGTTTGGCTTGCGTCAGTTGATCCTCACGGATTGTGCTGCGCATCACCTCTTCGAGAACGAACAAAGCCTCATTTTGAATTTCCTGCCACTTTTCCTGGCTGAAAGCCAGAATGTTCGTTGCCATTTCACTGGTAATAGTAAGATTACTGATAGCTTGCAAGTCAGAGATCTTCTGTTCCGGCGTCGCAAATTGATCGTTGCGCACAGAACTGATGTAGTTGAGAATTGCTCTCATATTCTCAAGTTGCTGCCTGCTGATGGTAGGGTCTGCCGCGAGATAGATCGGCGAGACCGATTGTTCAGCCCTATCGCGCGCTTCTTCCGTCAGCGTTTCACTGACGAACGAAAATGTCTGTGAAGCGCGAATATCTTGTGTAGATACACTACCGATACTTAAAGAAACAGGCGATTGCCTGTAGGTAAAGGGGAGAGTCAAAGAAGTGTAGCTGAGCACTGCAAAAACGAAGAAAGTCAGAAGCGTTTTGAGGCTAAACTTCGGCCTTAAATTTCCCATAGTCTATCCTGCAAGAAATTTGCGAATAGCCTGGCTGATCACATTGTTAGGAGCGCGACCATTCACCTGTTGCACAGCAACAGGCATGACCTTACCCATATCTTTCATGGACTCCGCTCCGGTCTCCTCAATGATTTTCTGCACCAGGGCATCCAGTTCAGCTTCAGTAAGGGGTTGCGGCAAATACTTTTCCAACACCTTGATATCATGTTCGTTTTCAGCGATAATATCTTGCCGGTTTCCCTTTTTTGCATCTTCCATGGTCTCCTGGCGGATCTTGACCTCTTTTTGCAAAACGCTGATAACGCCCAGATCATCCAGGCTTTCTCGTTTTTCTTTCTCAGCGTACTTAATGGAAGACATTGCCATGCGCAATGTGCGCACTATTTCAGCATTTTTTTCTTTCATCGCATTGAACAAATCTTGCTCGATCTTTTCAACAATGCTCATGCTCATTCTCCTTAACTTTGTTCCAATTCCAACAATCGGTTAAAAGCTTGTACCGCTACTTCAACCATGGCGTCATCCGGTTGGTTGGTGGTAAGTTTTTGAAGCCAAAGATTGGGCTTTGCCAGGATGCGGACCATTGGATTTTCATCATACTTTCCTAGAATCCGGATGAACTCGTAAGATAGCATGGCGATCACGGGAATTAAAATGACCCTGCTCAACAAGCGCAAAAGGATGTTGGGTGTTGAAAATACGGAAAAGACCAGGATCGAAACCACCATCACCGACATGAGAAAAGAAGTACCGCAGCGGGCGTGCGCAGTGGGATATTTTTGGATCGCACGCACATCCCCCATATCGCCATTTTCATAGGCACTAATGGTTTTGTGTTCAGCCCCATGATAAGCGAAAACGCGTTTGATTTCCTCCATTTTTCTGATCATCAGCAGATAACCAATCAAAATGAGCAGTCGCAAAGTGCCCTCAATTAAATTAATGAAAAACACGGAGAGGCTGGTTTTATAGAGAAGCTGCAACAGCAAGGTCGGTAAGAAGAAAAATATGGTTAATCCAATGAGCAATGAAACGATCAGCGCGAGATATAATGCGGGTCCTTCAATTTTTTCATCCTCCTTCGCTTGCATATTTGAGGATAAGGTCAGGTATTTCATTCCCAGAACCAATGAATCCCACAGGATGATCAAACCACGCAGAAAGGGGATATCGCGAATCTTCTTTGTGTAGATGCCGCTTAACTTTTCTTCAACCACCTTGATCGAACCATCTGGCAATCGAAATGCCGCGGTCAGGAACTTCCTTCCGCGCATCAAGACCCCTTCGATCAGTGCCTGACCCCCGTAACTTTCCAATGGCGCTGACTTTTTTTCAGGCATTTTGTTCTCCCAGCTCATACAAGAAATGAATAGTAGCCAGGATCCCTTTTTTCCAGGTGGGCAAGTGCAGGTGCTCATTGGGGCTATGGATCAGATCTCCAGGGAGGCAGAACCCGCTCAATACCGATTCGGTACCAAGGAAATTTTTCATATGTGACACGATAGGAATACTGCCCCCTTCGCGTTTGTAAATTGGATCAACACCCCACACCTCTTTTAATGCTTTGGCAAAGGTTTGGGTAGCAAAATGGTCCGGATCTGCAATGCTGGCTGGATCGCTGGATAGTTGTACCACTTTCCAGGTAATCTGTTCGGGCGCATGTTCGCGCATATAGGCAAGCAATTGCTCGTTGACCATTTGCGGCGTCTGATCGGGGACCAGGCGCATAGAGATCTTTGCCATCGCAGTTGAAGGGATGACGGTTTTTGGCCCTTCTCCAATGTATCCGGCTTTAAAGCCATTCACATCCAGCGTGGGGCGCGCGCCAACTTGTTCGACGGCGGTATAACCGATTTCGCCGAAGAGTTTCTGCACCCCGGTCTGTTCTATATAAAAATCGTCACCGATGTTCAAACGAGCCAGTTCTTTTCGTTCATGTTCGCTAAGCGGTTTAACAGAATCATAAAAACCAGGCAGCAGGATTTTTCCGTCCTTATCCTTCATGCCGGCGATCAGTTCGGCTAACGCCTGGACGGGGTTGTAGACAACTCCTCCAAACAGACCGGAATGCAGATCATGATCGGGACCTTGAACGTGTATCTCAAAATAAGCCAGACCACGTAGCCCATATACGATGGTTGGGGCATTCGCGCCAAGCATTCCCGCATCCAGGTTCAGCACAAAATCAGATTTGAGAAGTTCGGTATGGTCTCTTAAGAATTCAACGATGGAAGGTGAACCGATCTCTTCTTCGCCTTCATAGATGAATTTCAAATTAACGTTCAGCGCGTCCACCATCAAAAGGGATCTGATTGCGTATAGACCTGCAAGAATCTGCCCTTTCATATCCGACGCACCGCGTGCCACCAGATTTTCACCCTCGACAACCGGTTCAAAAGGACCGCTTTTCCATTCGTTCATCGGGTCAGGAGGTTGAACATCGTAATGACCATAGATGAGAACAGTGGGCTTGTTGGAACCTGCTCGAAGGTATTCTCCGTAAACAATGGGATGTTTCTTGGTTTGAAAGACCTGCACCGCATCCATTCCCATAAATGTTAGGTATGCGGCTAACCATTCAGCCGCTTTCCGGACATCATCGCTGTTCTTGGAATCTGCAGAAATCGACGGGATTCTCAAAAAGTCGATGAAAGTATTGTAATAGCTTTCATAATTGGTGTGAAATGAATCAATGGCTTTGTTTAATTGTGTATTGTTTGTCATGCTTTTCTCCATGCGCAGTTAGGCAGATTATATTACAGAATAACGAAACTTGTTTTTACGCACTATGCTACAATATTTTGTAATCCAAGGCTGATAAAAATATGATCATTACGAATGCAAAAATCATAACCTGCGATACCCCTAATGTGATCATTGAAAACGGCACTATTGTCATTGACGGCGCAAAGATCACGAAAGTCGAAAGCAATACCGTAAAAAAAGAGCAATATGCCCAAGAAGAATTCATCGATGCAAATGGGCAATATGTGATGCCCGGCTCGATATGCGCGCACACTCATTTCTATGGAGCGTATTCCAGAGGAATGGCGATGCCTGGTAAACCCGCGGCTGATTTTCCAGAAATTTTGGATAAATTATGGTGGAGACTCGATAAAGCCCTGGATCATGAGGCAATCTATTATTCCGCTTTAGTTTGCATGATCGATGCCATTCGGCATGGTACAACGACCCTGATTGACCACCACGCGTCTCCGAATGCGATCAGCGGGTCGCTGGATGATATTGCCCAGGCAGCACTGGAAAGTGGGTTGCGCGTATCCACTTGTTACGAAGTAACCGATCGGGATGGAAAGGAGAAAGCCAGGGCAGGGATCGAAGAAAACATCCGTTTTATCCGTCGTTACGAGAAGGCAGAGCTTCCTGAAAGAATTTTTCCCACTTTTGGCTTGCACGCCAGTTTGACGCTTGATGACGATACACTCGAAACCTGCGCGTCCGCAATTCCTCAAGGATATGGATTCCATATTCATGTCGCGGAACACCAGGTGGATGAGTTTGACAGCATATTTCGCAGCGGAAAACGAACTATTGAACGTCTAGATGTCTTTCGGATCCTCAATCCCCTCACCATCGTTGTGCATGCGGTGCACATCGATGCCCGGGAGATGCAGATCATAAAAGAAAGAGAGGCATGGGTCTCCCATCAACCGCGCTCCAATATGAACAATGCTGTGGGACTACCACAGGTTGAAGGTATGCTGAATCTGGGCATTCCGGTGTGCCTGGGAAATGATGGGTTTTCCAATGCCATGTGGGATGAATGGAAAGCCGCTTACCTGGCTCATAAGTTATGGAACCGCGATCCGCGCCGCATGGGGGCAGCTAGCATAGCCAAAATGGCTTGGGTCAATAATGCAAAACTGGTTCAAAAACTCAGCGGTTCTGAGGTTGGCGTAATCAAAGAAGGGGCAAAAGCAGATCTGATTCTGGTTGACTACAAACCTTTCACCCCGCTTTCAGTAGAGAATCTGCCATGGCAGCTTGTTTTTGGCTTTCAGAATAGCATGGTCACCACAACCATCGTCGATGGAAAAGTATTGATGCGGAATGGTGCAATCACAGTCCTTGATGAAGAGCAGGTTATGCGAGCTGCATTGCAGCTTGCCCCCAAGGTCTGGGAACGATATGCACAACAATTTTCATAAAGGTTACCCAACAGGAGGTTCTTCATGCTCATCGCCATCATAGGTGGAACTGGAAAAGAAGGGAAGGGACTGGCATATCGCTGGGCAAAAGCCGGGCATCAAATCATCATTGGCTCTCGCGAGTACGAGAAAGCGCAAACTGTCGCTTCGGAATTGAACAGGATATTTAAAGGGATTGAGCCGATCCGTGGTGACCAGAACGTTGAAGCCGCCAGAAAAGCCGAACTGGTGGTTATCACCATCCCATATTCTGCCCATGCGCCAATTCTGGAATCCATCCGTGATGTTGTGCAAAACAAAATCGTGATCGATGTAACCGTGCCATTGATCCCCCCTAGGGTGACCCATGTGCAGATCCCAACTGACGGTTGCGCGGCGATGGAAGCTCAAAAGATACTGGGTGATAGCGTGCAAGTAGTTTCCGCTTTTCAAAATGTCTCGTACGAAAAACTCCTCGACGATGAAGAACTGCACTGTGACGTTTTGGTTTGCGGGAATGACAAAAGTGCGAAACAAATCGTGCTGGCGTTGATCAAGGATATGCATCTGGTCGGTTATGATGCCGGTCCGCTGCAAAACTCCATTGTAAGCGAAGGGCTGACTTCTGTATTGATCAATATCAATAAGCAATTCGGCATTCAGAACGCGGGGATTAAAATCACTGGTATCCCATGAAATTGAGCATATGCCGCGAAGCCCTTTAATCCTTACGCCCATTAACACCCTCCCACTGATCGAACCGAACCAAGATCTGGCAGAGCTTACTTTTCATGCCTTGGAGGAAGCACAAATTCATTTGGAGGATGGTGATATCCTTGTCATCACTCAAAAGGTCGTATCCAAAGCTGAAGGAAGGTTGGTGAACCTTTCAACTGTTTTCCCCTCCCAACGCGCTTGGGAGGTGGCTGCAATCACGCAAAAAGATGCCCGTTTGGTAGAACTGATATTGTCAGAAAGCAAAACAATCATACGCGCGCAAGCCAATACGCTGATCGTGGAACATCGCTTGGGGTTCATTTGTGCAAATGCGGGGATCGACCGTTCTAATGTCAAAGGAGTCTGGGGAAATGAAGAAGATTGGTACCTGCTTCTGCCTCAAGACCCCAGCGCTTCGGCGTTAAAAATAAGGGATCTTTTATTGGCAAAGACTAGAAAAAGCGTCGGGGTGCTGATCATCGATTCGCATGGGCGCGCGTGGCGCAGGGGCACGGTGGGGATCACGATCGGTTTATCAGGTGTGCCAGGAATTATCGATATGAGAGGAAAAGAAGATCTTTTTCACTACCATTTAAAGGTTACTCAGATCGCAGTTGCGGATGAGTTGGCTGGGTCAGCTTCGCTTGTGATGGGTCAGGCGGATGAAAGGACCCCCATAGTACACGTGCGAGGTTTTCCTTATCCGCTGGTCGATACGCCTTTCCAGGAGATTTTAAGAAATAAAGAAGAAGACCTGTTCCGATGAAAAAAACAATGCGCATTGTAGCGTTAGCAGGGGGAGTAGGCGGGGCAAAACTGGCAGATGGTCTGGCGCAGTGTTTGAAGCCAAGTGAATTGGCGGTCATTGTAAACACGGGGGATGATTTCGAGCACTTTGGGCTTGCCATTTCACCCGACCTGGATACGGTGTGCTATGCATTGGCAAATATCGCAAACCCTGACACCGGCTGGGGCAGAAAAGATGAAACCTGGCGCACCCTGAATGAGATCAAGAAACTTCAAGGCGCAGACTGGTTCAACCTGGGTGACCTGGATTTGGCAACCCATCTGGAACGAACACGAAGGCTGAAAGAAGGGCAAACGCTCTCCACGATCACAGCACATTTCTGCGCATGCTGGGGAATTAAGGTGCCGGTTTTTCCGATGAGTGACACGCCTGTGCGAACCTTTGTGCACTGTAAAGATGGGAACGTACTTCCATTTCAGGAATATTTCGTAGAACACCGCTTTCAGCCGCAGATTGACAGGATCGAACTGAAAAATATCGAACAGGCGGTCGTTCCAGAAAAAGCAATAGCCGCTTTGCAAGAAGCAGATTGCGTTGTAATCTGCCCCTCCAATCCCTTTGTAAGCATCGACCCGATCATCAAGATTAAAGCAATTGCAGATATCCTTTCCCAAAAGAAGGTTCTGGCAGTTTCACCATTGATAGGAGGAGAAGCAATAAAAGGACCTGCAGCCAAAATGTTCAGTGAGATGGGGATACCTTCTTCATCCAGCGAAGTCGCAAGGCAGTATCAAGATATTCTTTCCCTGTTCATTCTGGACCACAGAGACAGGAGTCAGATCGCAGTGCTACAAGGGTGGGGTATAATGTGCAAGGAATCGGATATTTACATGCCTGACCGCGCGTCCCGCAAGCGATTGGCAGGTGAGATCCTGAAATTTATTACAGAGAATCGTTAAAGATCAATCATGTCGCTTTGGGCGATTGTTCCGGTGAAATCTCTACGAAGAGGAAAGTCCCGCCTGGCGAGTGTGCTGACGGATGAAGAGCGCTCTACGCTTAACACTGACCTTTTAATTCGAACACTACATTGCCTTAAATCCATCCCCAAGATCGACCAGGTATTGGTGATCAGTTATGATCCTGAAGTTCTCGCGAGAGCGCGCGAGTTTGACGCCATGACCGTTCAGGAGGGCAAACGTACCAATCTCAACAACGCGCTGCGCAGGGCAACAGTGGCTGCAAGGGCGTATAACGCCACCAAAATATTGGTCATCCCCGCCGATCTTCCTTATATCAGTAAGGAAGGAGTAGAGGATTTCATAGCGCAAGAGGGAACACCGCCAGAGATTATCATCTCTTCTGACCAGCGCTCGAATGGCACCAACGCACTTTTTATCAACCCCATTGGGATTCTGGAATATAACTTTGGGGAATGGTCATTTAAGAAACACATTGAACAAGCGGAGAGAAAAAAGATTCATGTAAAGGTAGCAAACAAAGAATCTCTCACATTTGACCTGGATTTGCCTGAAGATTTGGAAATCTATCTGAAAGCCTGTAAAATAAATTAACAACCGATCCAAGGAGGTTACCGTGAAAGACAGAGTTGCACTGTACTTACAGGACGCACATGATTTACGAGATGGGCTGGATTATGTCAAATACGCTGAACAAAAGGGCTTTGAAGCAGTCTGGCAGGCAGAAAGCCGTCTCGTGCGCGACGCAATCGTCCCCATGGCGGCATATGCAGCAGTGACGGAAAGACTAAAAATTGGATCGGGTGTCATAAATAACTGGACCAGGAACATTGGCTTGCTGGCATCCACTTTTCTAACCCTGGATGATCTGGCGCCCGACCGAATCATTTGCGGAATTGGCGCCTGGTGGGATCCGCTAGCCAAGAATGTGGGGATTGATCGCAGCAAACCATTGTCAGCCATGAAAGAAACCGTTACCGTGCTCAAACGGTTGCTGAATATGGAGCGGGTCAGTTTTGACGGCGAATTCATTCATGTGAAGAATATTGAATTAGATGTAGTTCACGGACGCAAAGAACCGCGCCATGTGCCAGTCTATATCGGAGCAACGGGCGATAGGATGCTCGAAATGAGCGGCGAGATCGCCGATGGCGTGGTGTTGAATTACTGTGTGCCTCCCGAATACAACCTGAAAGCGTTGGAACTCATCGAAAAAGGCGCAAAGAAAGCCGGCAGGGAACTCGAACAACTGGACCTTCCTCAATTAGTGGTATGTTCGGTGGACTATGACCACGATAAAGCCATTGATACCACCCGAGAATTGCTGACGCAATACCTGGCTCAACAGCCTCATATTGCGAAGGCATCCGGCGTTTCCATGGAGGTAGTGCAGGAAATTCAGTCGATTCTAGGCTGGCCAGCAACCCACGAACAGATTCAAAAAGCCAAGCATCTTGTTCCAGAAGAATTGATCCACCGCATTACGGCTTCTGGAACACCGCAAGAAGCCAGAGCAAAGGTGGAAGAATATAAGCGCAACGGCTGTAGCTGCCCGATCCTGTACCCGGTAGGTGGAGATGTCCATTTGCTGATAGATACCTTCGCAGAATAGCTGCGCTGTTTGGGAGGAAACACTTATGACAATCTATGTAATCGGTCACGTAAATCCGGATACGGATTCTATTGCTTCTGCGATGGGGTATGCCTGGTTGCTCAACGAACGTGATGGAACCGAAGCAATAGCTGCCCGATCGGGGGTGATCAACCCTCAAACATCCTGGGTGCTCGATTTTTTACACCTGAAACCGCCATTTCTTCTGAACGACGCTTCTCCGAAGTTTGGTTCAGTGGCAATTCGAATGGATACAACAACTCCCGACAAACCCTTGTGGGAAGCCTGGGGAATCGCCAGCAGAACGGGCGGAGTTGCTCCCGTTGTAACGGAAGATAACCACCCATTCGGGTTGGTCACGGGGGCGAGTTTATTCAAGTTGATGGCTGAATTCGTTGGTCCGAACGCGCGCAGCAGCAACATGGCTGTGAACCAGTTTCTGGAATTACCCTGCCGCGAAGCAGCCGATACGACTGTTCAGCATTTCAATTCATCCACGAGAATCAAGGATTTGATCAGGAAAGTTCTGCGCGAAGAGGGTGACGATTTCTGGGTGGTGGATGATAACGGAAAATACGCCGGAATTGCGCGCAAGAGCGACCTGATCCATCCGCCGCGTATCAAGCTCATTCTCGTTGATCACAATGAAGCGCAGCAAGCCGTTTCATCATTTGAAGAAGCAGAATTGATCGAGATACTCGACCACCATCGTCTGGGCAACATGCCGACCAATTCTCCCATCCACTTTACCGTTGTTCCGGTCGGCAGCACATCCACGCTGGTGACAGAACGCATTGCCGAAGCAGGGTTGGCGGCACCACCCGAAATCGCCGGGGTCTTGCTGGCGGGCATCATTTCAGATACCCTGAACCTGATCTCTCCAACAACAACCGAGCGGGATAGGGAGGCGGTGAAGCGATTATCAAGGTGGGCATTTATCAGTGATTCCCCTCTGGCAAAAGAAACCATAAACACCTATGCAAAAAACGTGTTGAATTCAGGTTCAGGTCTGAGTGCCCGACCGCCACGGGAAATCATCAATAACGACGTGAAGTCTTACGAAGTGGGTGAATATAAATTCTCGATATCGCAAGTTGAAGTTAGTGACTTATACGAATTAGATGAGCACATCGATGATCTTCAAACGGCTCTTGAGGAGTATCGGGAAAGCAAAGGAAATCATTTTGCGGTGCTCATGGTGACTGATATCGTGCGTGGGTCTAGCCGCGTTTTGATGGTCAATCCACCCGCGATGCTGGAAGACCTTCCGTTCAATCCTGATTCAGATGGAACCTTGTTCGCGGAAGGCATGGTCTCGCGAAAGAAGCAACTGGTGCCCATCATTCTCAGCCAATTAGAGGTTTAGAAGTGAAAATGATCTGTTGAAGCGATTTCGGCAGATCATTTTTATTATTTGTGAAGGAATATGGATATGATTATTGGTAAACCAATCCCCCGCTTCGATGCACACGATAAAGTCACCGGTGCTGCGAAATATGCCGCTGATGTTAACCTCCCTGATCAATTATTCCTGAAAACGATCTTCTCTCCGTCTGCTCATGCCATTATCCAGAGCATTGATACCAGCAAAGCCGAAACAAGCAGGGGAGTGGTGAAGGTGCTCACTGCCAAAGATGTACCGTGTAACGAATATGGTCTTCTGATCAATGATCAACCCGTATTATGCGGACCCGGATCAGCAAAGATATTCTCGGAGCGGGTGCGCTGCATTGGGGATCGGATGGCATTCCTCATCGCAGAAAGCGAAGAGATCGCCCAACAGGCTGCAGGGCTCGTTAAGATCAACTACAAAGACCTGCCCACCATCACGGATCCCGTACAAAGCAAGAACTTAAAAAAGCCTCTGATCCATCCGGAATTGGCAAGCGACCGCTGCAGCCATCATCAGGTGCGCAAAGGGGATGTGCAGTCAGCGTTCCGCATGGCGGACGTGATCGTTGAAGCTACGTATTACACGCCCCCACAAGAACATGCGTTCCTGCAGCCAGAAGCGGGGATCGCTTTTATGGATGAAGAGAACGTCATCCATATCATTACGGCAGGGCAATGGGCACATGGAGATCAGCGCCAGGTAGCCCACGCCTTGGGACTGGCGGAAGATCGCATCCGTATTGAATATGCTGCCATAGGGGGTGCTTTTGGCGGAAAAGAGGATATTTCCGTTCAAATAGCGCTTGGACTGGCTGTTCTCTGTCTAGACCAAAGGGGAATTCGTCGCCCGGTCAAAACGGTGTGGAGCCGAGAAGAGTCCTTCATCGGGCATCATAAACGGCACGCCTTTCAGATTTATGCCAAGTGGGGTGCGTTGCGGTCTGGAAAGATCTTCGCCGCAGAAATGCGCTTGATTGCCGATGCGGGCGCTTATGCATCGTCAACCGATGTGGTGTTAAAAAGCGCCACTATTGCAGCGATCGGACCTTATGATATCCCCAATGTCTGCGTTGATGCTGATGCATTCTATACCAATAATATCCCGGCGGGAGCGTTCCGTGGTTTTGGCGTGCCACAGACATGTTTTGCGGCGGAAATGCAAATCAATAAATTAGCGCAGGCACTGCAAATCGACCCGGTGAAATTGCGTTTAGAAAATGCAATCCAAGAAGGTATCAGCTCCTTGAACCAAACCCCGCTGCCACCCGGCATTGGCATCACGGAAGTGATCGAAAAATGCGCTGATGCAGTTGGCTGGAAGGAAAATGGGTCGGGGTATCAGGGAAACAAAAACCCGGGACGTTATGTTTACGGCTGGGGATTCGCTGCCGGGTTTAAATCTTTTGGCATCGCACCTGATGAATGTTGGGCAAAAGTGGAACTGATTGGAGGACAAGAAATTGAACAGGTGAAGATTTATCATGCCGCAGCCGACATGGGGCAGGGCGTCCATTCAGTTTTGAAGCAATTTGCAGCGGAAACCCTCGCGGTTCCGGTTGAACAGATCAATCTGATTGTCAGCGACACAGCATCTTCATCCAATTCAGGGAGCACATCCGCATCGCGCATGACCTACATGGCAGGGCACGCTCTGCAAGCGGCGGCGAAAAAAGCCTTGCATGAATGGCAAAAAGAAGAACGCCCGGCTGTCGGTGAAGAAACCTATCATTCTCCTCCCACCACGGAACTGGATGAGGAGACTGGAAAAGGATATCCGAATTTCGGGGTGGGATATGCAGCCGAAGCAATCCGGGTGAGGGTGGATCGGGAGACAGGAGAGATCGATGTTCTCGATATGGTTTGCGCAGACGATGTTGGGAAAGCCATCAATCCGCAACAAGTGCGGGGGCAGATGGAGGGCTGCCTCATTCAAGCCCTTGGCTACACACAAGTCGAAGAGTTCATGCAGAAAAATGGAATTTTGCAAACGAAGAATCTTTCAACCTATCTGATCCCAACTATCAGGGATATCCCTCAAAATATAAAGAGCATCATTGTAGAAGTTCTCGATCCCCATGGTCCGCACGGAGCCAAGGGAATGGGAGAAATCCCGTATGGACCTTTTGCACCGGCATTTTGCGCCGCAGTACATGCAGCTACAGGGGTTTGGTTCAATTCGTTGCCTTTAAAACCGGAAAAAGTCGTTTTCAATATCTTGAACGATTAGGAGCTTCGTACTATAAAATTAAAGAATTAATAGAATTGTGCTACCAGTAGAGTAAAATGGAAAGCGGAGGTAGTATGTGGAACAAGTATTGGACTGTCACATCGGTAGAAGAAGCGCTTGAAATTCTCGCAAACGAGAAGGGAAAAGCCCGCATCATTGCTGGGGGAACAGATTTAATGCTGGAGTTAAAACACGAACTGCATCCGCAAGTAGAAACCCTGATTGATATCAGCCGCCTCCACGTCTCCAATCCGATCAAACAAGATCGGGATGGGACCATCCATATAGGTCCAAATGCCACGCATAATCACTGCATCCATTCCAAGATCATACGAGAAAGGGCTTTCCCATTGGCGCAGGCAGCCTATTCCGTGGGAGCACCACAGATCCGGAACATAGGCACGATCTACGGGAACCTTATCACCGCCTCTCCAGCCAACGATACCATTACTCCTTTGGTAGCCATGGATGCCACGCTTGAAATACGCTCAAAAAATTCGAGAAGAATCGTTCCTCTGCGCGATTTTTATTCGGGGGTGAGAAAGATTGACCTGAAAGCGGATGAAATGGTGACAGATCTCTATTTTCAACCGCTGAAGGAAAATCACCATGGGATTTTCTCAAAATTCATGTTGCGGAAGGTGCATGCGATCTCCGTGGTCAATGTTGCTGTCATTCTGACACTGGATAATGGAATCATTGCCCGCGCAGTGGTGACCTTGGGCGCGGTTGCCCCTACCATCATCCATGCCAAGCAATGTGAGGAATATCTCAAAGGAAAGCCGTTGACCTTGACCGCTGAAGTCATTGAAAAAGCGACCGAACTTGCAGTCAAAGATGCCAGCCCTATTACAGACATTCGCTCATCAGATCAATATCGCAATCGTTTGGTATCGGTGCTGACCAAAAGCGCATTAAAGGCGATCGCTGCCGGTGAGGAGCGGAAAGGTTTTCCGGAAAAGCCGGTACTGTTGTGGGGCAAGAAACCGTATCAGCCAAGCACACTGGACGCAATTACCCTGCATTCGGCAACGACCCCCATAAAAGCGATCGTCAACGGGCGCGAGAAACAAGTCAATGGTTTCCAAAATCAGACGCTGTTGAAATTCATCCGCGAGGGGGTGGGATTAACCGGCTCAAAGTTGGGATGTGGAGAGGGAGAATGCGGAGCTTGCACGATGCACCTGGACGGAGTTCCGGTGTTGGCGTGTTTGATCCCCGCGCCACGCGCACACGGCGCTTATCTGAAAACCATCGAAGGGGTGGCTCCAGAGACAGGGTTACACCCCATTCAACAAGCTTATGTGGATGAAGGAGCGGTACAGTGTGGTTTTTGCACGCCAGGTTTCATTATGTCCAGCCTGGCATTGCTTGAAGAATTTCCCCATCCAACAAAAGAAGAAATCGAAATCGGGCTGGCAGGAAACATCTGCCGTTGCACCGGATATTACAGCATCATTAACGCAGTCGAAAAAGCTGCGCGACAAATGGCGCATAAGGGGTAGGAGGACAAGATGACTGACCTCATTGGCAAATCCGTTCCTCGCTTTGACAGTCTCGATAAGGTAACCGGTCACGCGAAATATCCAAGCGATTTTGCTTTTCAAAATGAAGCATATATGCAGGTGGTGTTTGCCGAACGACCGCATGCCGTCATTAAAAAGATCGACGTTACCAAAGCACAGGCATTCCCTGGCGTTCTGGCGGTGCTGACCGCCGGTGATGTGCCGTGCAATGAATATGGTCTGATCATGAACGACCAACCGGTTTTATGCGGACCTGGTTCAACGAAACAAGGTGCGGACCATGTGCGATTTTATGGTGATCAGGTTGCATTGGTCATCGCCGAAAATGAAGAGATCGCTCGCAATGCCAGCAAGCTGATCAAAATAGATTTTGAAGACCTCCCGATCATTGAGGATCCGCGAGAGGCGATGAAACCGGGCGCCTTTCAGCTCCACGCGGACAAAGAACAGAATGTCATCCTGCATTACAAGATACGAAAGGGGAACGTCGAGGAAGGTTTTCAAGACGCTGACGTGATCATCGAAAGTGATTATGCAACCCCTCTTCAAGAGCATGCTTACCTGCAGCCAGAAGCAGGTGTCAGCTATATCGATGAAAAAGGGCGTATCACGGTCGTAGTAGCTGGTCAATGGGTGCACGAAGACCAGGAGCAGATCGCCCATGCGCTCAATCTTCCCGTTGAAAAAGTGCGAGTGATTTACCCTGCCATTGGTGGTGCGTTTGGCGGGAGGGAAGATATGTCTGTGCAGATCATCCTGGCATTGGCTGCTTGGCATCTGCACCAACGCGGCATCCAGCGCCCGGTAAAGACGGTGTGGAGTCGAGAAGAATCCTTCATCGGACATCATAAACGGCATCCGTATTACATACACACCAGGTGGGGAGCAACCAAAAAAGGCAAAATTACTGCGGTGGAAACCACTTTGATCGCAGATGCGGGAGCGTACGCTTATACTTCCACCAAGGTGCAGGGGAATGCCACTTTGCTATCAAGCGGTCCTTATTTTGTGCCCAATGTGAAGATCGATTCATTTTCCGTTTATACCAATAACATCCCCAACGGCGCTTTTCGCGGTTTCGGTGGACCGCAGGCTTGTTATGCAGTAGAAATGCAAATGAGCAAACTGGCGGAAGCGCTGAAGATGGACCCGGTGGAATTCCGCCTGCTGAATGCTATTCAGGAAGAGCAACCAACTGCGGTGCGTACGCCATTGCCCAAAGGGATCAGCATCGAAAAGGTGATCCAGAAGTGCGCGGTAGCTGCCGGATGGCAGAAAAACGGAGCGGAGTGGAAGTTGCAGGATGGGAAAAAAGCTGGCGATGCCGATACCACCAGAGGCATTGGGTTTGCAGCCGGATACAAGAATGTCGGTTTTTCATTTGGCGCGCCAGAACATTGCTGGGCGACGGTCGAACTGCATGGAAAAAATGAGATCGAAAAGGTCATTTTGCACCATGCCGGCGCGGACGTGGGGCAGGGCGCGCACTCAGTTTTCAGGCAATTCGCTGCCTCAGCGTTGAAGGTTGACCTGGAAAAAGTCGAACTGGTCGCATCGGACACCGCCCAGACCGACAATTCTGGCAGCGCTTCCGCTTCGCGCACAACCTTTATGGCAGGAAATGCCATCCTGGGAGCAGCCAAAGCAGCTCTGGAAAAATGGGACGCGGAAGAACGACCTGCCATTGCTACATATAAATATGTCCCACCCGCCACAAGTCCGTACGATCATGAAACTGGAGAATGTTATCCCAACTTCGCCTATGGGTATGTGGCAGAAGCGGTGGAAGTGGAGATCAGGAAAAGCACCGGGGAAATAACGTATAAACGGGTCATTTGTGCTGATGATGTCGGGAAAGCGATCAACCCATTACAAGTGAAAGGTCAAATTGAAGGAGCTGTGGTACAAGCCGTGGGATATGCCAGCCTGGAAAAGTTCGTGCAGCAGAAAGGATTGGTCAAAACCGGTGGTCTATCTACCTATCTGGTTCCTACCATCAAGGATATTCCTGAAGAAACGGTGTCGTTAATAGTCGAAACTGCCGACCCGTTGGGTCCAAATGGTGCGCGCGGAATGGGCGAAATGCCGTATCTGCCCTTCGCAGCGGCGGTTTGTGATGCAGTGCATGCCGCCACCGGAATCTGGTTCAACGAATTCCCATTGACGCAGGAAGTAATCTTGCAGGGGTTAGGTGAACTGTAAGCAGATCGCTGCCATCATACTGGCAGCCGGCGGATCAATTCGCCTAGGCACCCCCAAACAATTAATTCCCTGGCAAGGGATGACCTTGCTGAACTTCACTATTGCGACCATAAAAGAGAGCGGGATTGAAGAAGTCGTGATTGTGCTAGGTGCGAGCGCCGACGTGATCAGAACATCGTTAAAAGATACACAATTGCGCATAGTTGTTAATGCGGGCTGGCAAACTGGCAAAGCCAGCTCGATCAGAGCCGGATTGAATGCCACTCCAGGCACTGCCAAGGGCGTACTGATCTTTCTGTGCGATCAACCGTACCTTTCGGCAGAACTGATCCATAAAATCATTCAAGCAGGGGAAGAATCAGAAGCAAAAATCATTGCTCCGGCAGTGGGGGAGCAGTTGAGCAATCCGGTGCTTTTCAAAAAAGAGATATTTTCTGCGTTTTATACCTTGCAGGGAGAAGAGGGAGGGAAAAATCTATTTACCCGGTACCCGGTGCAGAAAGTACCTTGGAAAGATAAGCGAATTTTGCTGGATATCGACACACAGGATGATCTGGGAAAACTGGCTTAGCTCTCCTTTTCCTCCAAAAGCCCGTTTTGATATTCCTGAATGATCTGCTCTGCCCTTTCCACATCGGCAGAATGTACCATGACTTCTACTTTTCCAACCGGGGTCACGGTCAGACCATATGTCGAACCAACACTTTCTCCAAGCAGCACGCACTGGATCTCGAACGATTCCAGCAAATTTTTCATCATTTCACCATCCAACCTGCCGGAAGCCGAATAAACACTCTCAAAATCATCAATTTTCGACATTTTTATTACCCTTTCTCTCCAGCCGCAGCGCTCTTTTCCGCAGATCATCTTTTAACAACGACCGTTTCACCGGGTCGTATTGTTTGATCCTCTCCAGCCACTGCATTGCTTGCTGCACGTTCTTGACCTGATGCTCATAATATTTTGCAAGCTCCACCATGGCGGGCAGGTGATCTTGCTCCGCCGCCAGATGCCAGTATTTCACAGCCACAGACCAATTTTCGTTGCGCCGCTGCATCCACGCATAATCATACAACACTTCTGGGTCAGCAGAACCTGCTAGCGATGAAAAATAGGCATCAAAGTATGTTTCGGCTTGCTCTCTGTTGCCCAGTTTTTCATATAGATAGGCTAGAGAAGCATAATCTTCAGGAAATTCGATGGCATACTGCATCTCTTGATCCAACATGGCGTGAATTACATTGAACAGAGCTGCCAGAGAAACAACATCTTGTGTGTTATGGTAGAAAACGCTCTTTAAAGGCGCTGCATGCCCTTCGCGCAGGTAGTCCTGGTAAAGAATGGGGACCAACCAGCCCGGCACATCTTCTCCTGTCCTTTTGAAATGAAGAATGGCTTCTTCTATTTCCACCAATCTGCAAGATTCCAAGCGCCTTTTCCAAAGCGCGCGAGCCAGGAAAAGCAAGTCCAAATGCGTTTTTTCCAGCCCGTCATCCTCCATATCATGGAAAATGAAGCGAGAATGCAGCATGGGCACATCAAAGCTCTTCCCGTTGTAGGAAGAAAGGATGGAAAAATGCCCCAAAAATTCCTGAACGGCGTAAATAAAAGCCCGTTCTTCGGATGGGTGAGGGAGGAAGAATTGATCCACACGCACGTTTCCATCTTCCTGAAAGTGGCTGAATCCGGTCAAGAACACAAAAGCACCGCTGCCCAGGCTCAAGCTGCTGGTTTCCGTGTCAAAAAAACAAATCTGGGTAGGCAGGAGGGCAGAATTTTCCAAAACGTGCGAAATATTGAACAGGTCCAAGACCTTCTGTCCAATTCTTGTGCACTTTAAGAGGACATCCCCTTGAGCTGCCTGCAGATCGAATATTTGCTGGCTGTGGAATGTCCTTCCGTAGGGTGTTTCTAACCAGGTTCCACCCAGGATGCCGGTCAAATCTTCCAGCTCACGCTTTTTATAGTCTTTTTTCTCTTTCCCCAGCTCCACGCCCAGCGATTTCAAGTGATCTAGTAAAGTATTCATAGAACTTTTATACTATTTTACAATAAAAATCATCGCATTCTATATGTTGAAATGTTACAGAGAGAATCCTTTTATTTCAGAATCTCCTGCAGCAACGCCAGGGTGGCTTCTTTTGGGTTGAGAAACTCCTGATTAACCGCCCCTACGCACGACGGGCAACCCCAGCTACAGGCGCAATGCTGAATGACCGAGTGCGCATTTTCCATGATCAGTCTGTATTTTTGGTGTAACGCGTCGCTCAAACCAATTCCGCCCGGAAAAGCATCATACAGCATGATCACCGGGGCATATCCAGCCGGCTTCCAGCGCGGTTCAATGAACAATCCCAGATCCCGCAGGTCGCACATCAGATAAAGGGGTGCCAAATGCGAAAAAATATACCCCAAACCGCCCAACCCGGAGTGGATGCGCACGGTTTGTTCTACGCGCTGGTGACAGACCTCACACAACGTGATCAAATTGGACAGATCGTTGGCAATGGTGGGATCAGCGAAGGTGCGGAAGGGTCTTTTGTGATGCACATGCAGTTTAAGAGCGGAACTGCCTTGTTTGCCACATAAAGAACAACGCCAGGCATCGCGTGCCAGAACCTGCTGCCGAATTGCCGCCCAGTCCTTGCCATAATCATTGGGATCGCTGTACCACAGGGCATTTTTGCGCAGGCTTTCCACGGTTTTTTCCGAAAGAACCATCCAAAAAGCCTGCGTGCTCAGGTCGGAAGGTGGTAAGTCGAGCCCCACCGATTCTATGATCTCATTACTTACCCAATCCAACCTGTCGTAACCGACCACCTGACTGGTCACAGTAACGTTTCCGAAGGAGAAACTGGCGCTTTCTCTCGTATCACACGCCAAAACATCCTGAATTTGAATATCCTGTTGTTCTTTGGGGTTGGTGTAATACGGAAAGTCTCCCTCTTCCAGAAACACCTTATGTTCATCCAATGCAAGGTCCTGAACAAGATAAGTTTCTCCCGCCTGCAGGTAGATAGCACCCGGATGCGCCATCCACAATACGCTTTCGCCATCCACTTCCCCGATCTTGCGACTTGAATTTCCTTCTCTCAACAAAAGATCAAAGGGGGCGGTGGAGATGCTGCGGATGGAAATATCCGCAGCCGGATAGGCTTCTCCGACCCAGTAATATTTCCCATCCCGTTCCACCAGATCACCCTTCAGGCATAACACATCCAGATATCCTTGCAACATCTCAGTAGAAATGCCTCCAAAATGGTCGCTTTTTTGAAAGGGGAGTTCGTATGCCGCGCAGCGCAATTGGTTGAACAAAATCAGCATGTTCTGCGGATCGATCAAGGGCTGTTCCGGCGTATTGGTTAAAATATATGCCGGGTCTTGCAGCAAATACTGGTCCAAGGGGTCCATGGAAGCCACAAATACCGCTGAGGAAGAGTTCGTCTTTCGCCCGGCACGCCCGATCTGTTGGATAAAGGAAGCAATGCTGCCCGGATACCCCAATAAAACCACCCGGTCCATACCGCCAATATCGATTCCCAACTCCAAAGCGTTGGTAGCCACCACACAGGCGATCGTTCCATTCTTCAAATCCCCTTCAATCCTTCTGCGTTCGTCAGCCAGGTACCCGCTGCGGTAGCCCATCATGCTCCCTGCAGGCAGTTTTTCCTTCGCCCTGCGCAGCAGAATCTCCACCGAGCGACGCGCACGAACGAAGATCAACGTTTGCAGATCATTTTGAATGGATAATTTTGCAATCTTCAGACCTTCTTCCAGAATACCGCGGCGAATATTCAACTGTTCATCGACAATGGGCGGATTATAGAAATAGACATTCTTTTCCCCATGAGCTGATCCATCCTCGGCTATCACTGAAAAAGGGCATTCCAACAATTTTTCGACGAACGCTTTTGGATCATGGATGGTAGCGCTGGTACAGATAAAAAGCGGATTCCCCCCATAAAATTGGACGACACGTTTCAGACGGCGCATGACATTGGCAAAATGCGACCCGAAAACGCCCTTGTAAATATGCACCTCATCGATCACGATGAAACGCAGGTTTGAGAAAAAACGTTTCCACATGGTATGGTGGGGTAACATGCTCAAATGCACCATATCGGGGTTGGACAGAAGAATTGACGTGTTATTGCGTATCGTTATTCTATTCGACTGCGCCGTATCCCCATCATAAATGGCGACATTCGGCAGACCTTCCATCCCCATCCTTTGGAGATGGTTATTGATCTCTTTGAAAGGGACGAGCTGATCGTTAGCAAGCGCTTTGGTGGGGTAGAGCAAGAGAGCCGTGGAATTCGGTTCCCGTAACCATTGTTGGAGGATACTGACCTGGAAGATCAAGGATTTGCCACTGGAAGTGCCAGTGGTGATGACCACATGATGGTGGTTGGCAAGTTCATCCAGTGCCCTGGTTTGATGGGAATAAAGAGATGAAATGCCTTGCGTATGAAAAAAGTTGATGATGGGCGAAGGAATGGATTCAGGGAAACCCACAAAATCCGCGCTTTTCGCAGGCATAGGGTATACCCATGCAACATGCTCCTGGAAATCGCGGTTGCTGTACTCGTGATCACGAAAATTGCCCATTTTTAAGAGGAAAAATCCTTTATTTCCATATGAAAGGTATTTCGCATTCCTATAGTTTATTATAAAATACACTGATGGGGGAGCGAACCAGAATCGTTAATCTGACCGTTGGAGGTAAAAGAGAAACAATGAAAGAAAAAAGAAATCCAAAATACTCAAATAAAACTTTATTGATCGTCATCTTTTTTGCGTTTATGCTACTGCACCAAACAGACAAACTGTTGATCAATCCCATGGGAGACCTGATCATCAATGAGTTCGGTCTGACCGATACCCAGTGGGGGTCGGTGGCAACTGCTGCGCTGATTGTGGGATCGATCTGCTATCCGGTATGGGGTTATCTCTATGACCGCTATTCACGCGGGAAACTGCTGGCACTGGCTGCCTTGATCTGGGGTTCCACCACCTGGTTGAGCGCGATTGCACCGACCTTTCCACTTTTTGTCGCGTCGCGCGCCACCACCGGCATCGATGATTCCAGCTACCCGGGTTTATACAGCTTGATTGCGGATTATTTTGTGCCGAAAGTGCGTGGCAAGATCTACGGATTGCTTCAGTTGACCATGCCCCTGGGATATATGATCGGTCTGGTGATCTCTATGACCGTTGCCGGAGGGATAGGCTGGCGTAAGGTTTTCTATGTCACCGGTGGGTTGGGGGTTCTGCTTTCCCTCATCATATTCCTGTTTGTCAAGGATATCCCGCGCGGCAGGAGCGAACCCGAACTGGCAGATGTAAAGGACGTGCCGGAACTGCAAAAATTTCATTTCGAATGGAGCAAGGTGAAGGATGTCGTCAGAAAACCCAGTTTGATCTTCATGTACTTGCAGGGTTTCTTCGGGGTCTTTCCATGGAATACCATCGTAGCTTTTATTTTTCTCTACCTGGGACAGGAGCGAGGATACAGCGATACGCAGGTTTTGCTGACCATGGTGCCGGCTATCCTTATTCTGGCATTGGGCTACCCGGTGGGTGGCATGGTTGGAGACTATTTTTTCAGCAAAAGTAAAAAAGGACGCGTGTATGTTGCCATGGTGGGCGTCATTTTAGGTGCTATTTTCCTATACTTCACGCTCAATGTGCCGCTGGAAAATACGACCCTGTTTGCGATCCTGCTGGGGGTCACAGCTCTGTTCATCCCCTTTGCCTCTCCCAACGTAACGTCTATCGTGAATGATGTCACGCTACCCGAAATGCGCAGTACCGCCACTGCCATTCAATACTTTATTGAATCAAGCGGCGCAGCACTGGCACCTCTGCTTACCGGTATCATCTCCGACTCGTTGCGCGCGGCGGGGAATCCATATCCTCGCGGAACAGCCATCTTGATCATCTGCACGACAACCTGGGCGTTATGCGGTATATTCTTCTTTATCACGTCCAAGTTCATCGAAAAGGATGTGAACAGCCTGCATTCATCCCTGCAGCAAAGAGCGCAAGCGATCACCGGGAAAAAATAACGAAAAAAACGGTACGGAAAAATCGATCTCCGTACCGTTTTTCGTTTCTTCTTCTGTTTCATTCTGCTAATTCGGAGATGGCAAAGCCAGGTTCCATTGCAGCACTTCGTCATTGATCGTTCCGCTGATGGTTGTAATCACAGAAATAGCAGTTCCACTGCTGGCAATGATGCCTTCTGAGATGTCGCATTGTTCATTGCGGCAGTAGCGGTAGGTGGCATTAGCCAGCACGTCCAGCGGGCTGTAGATGGTCAGCAGCCATTCATGATTACCCAATGCCCACATGGGCAGTGGATTCATCCAGACATAGGGGTTCAATTGTAGGGAAATGCTGTCGGTGGCTGGCGTGGTGGCTGGCACTTTTACGCGAAGGGTGAGCGGTCCTTCATCGCTGACCAGCCAGGTGGAAATGGTGTCGTAAACGATGATATCATGATCGGGCACCACCAATTGACGCACCCGCAAACTGCTGTCCTTTTTCCTTTCAGCGTTCCAAAAACCGTCACCCAGAGAATATTTATAGCGAATATCCATGCCAACTGGCAACTGCAAGGTCAGGAGGTAGGAACCATCTTCCTGATAGCTCATGATGGGCGCCTGAGAAGCCAGCACGGAACAACTGGCGTTCAATTCGGAGAAGGTATTGCCGAGCTGTAGAAGATTGCCAAGCAGGCGCAGCGGAGCCCCCTTGACCGTGTTATCGGGAGTGTCAACATGGAAGCTGACATTCACGTATTGAGCTGGTTGCATACCAAAAACAGCCGGGGTTTGTGCACCATCAGCGATCACCGCCTTTTGCTGGAACACCTGGTAGGCGCCGGAGGGGTGGTATGCCAGCATAGCATGTTCCCCAACCGGCACATTTTCGATGGTGAAAGAACCATCCGTGGCAGTATAGGTTTGTTTTCCGGCAATGGTGACCAATACTGAGTGCAGGGGAATATTATTGGTGGCGTCAACGATATACCCAGAGAGAACGCCTTTTGCGGAAGTGCTTGCCGCATTTTCCCAGTTCGCGACCGTATCCTGGACTACCACCGGATCACTGATTTTCACCATTCGGTAGAGAATATCATTCCCCTCCATGTCCTTTTCAGAAGTGGCGGGTGAGGTGTTCAAAATATAACGATATTTTACGATTGAATCAATGGGCAAGGGGAGGCGCACGTAATAGGTGCTTTCCCCTTTCAGACTCATGTCGTAGCGCGTTGGATTGAAGTTCAGGCAGCTAATCTCATCCAGAATCTCCAATTGAAGTGTCGTGTTAGCTGCCAACGCCTGCGGCAAAGTCGCTTCAAAGACCACTTCTGCGTAGATAGGATCAGCGGTATAGCCCTGACTGGGAGCAGCACAACCGCTCGAAGCGATAAGAGTTGCTGTAGCAAGGAAAAGTGTAAAAAAAATTGAAAATCGGGATTTCTGTCTCATAATCAATTCCTGAAATTATTCCTTTTACTCTGAAGGGTCGCTGAACAGGGCTGTAATTTGCGCCACCTGGGTAGAAAGACTGCCCAGCACGCCATTGACAAAGCGCGGCGAAGAATCAGAGCCGTACACTTTGGCTAGTTCCACGGCTTCATTGATCGCCACTTTTACCGGTGTGATTTTGGAAACCGCAAATTCCCACAATGCAATGCGAATGATGTTCTTATCGATAGAAGAAATCTGGTCCAGCGGCCATTCGGGGGCATGTTCGGCGATAATGATATCCAATTTTTGGCTGATAGGGATGACACCGTTCGTGATCTGGCGGGCGAAATCGATCAAGCCCTCATCTTTGGGATCTTCCTGTAGCCGATTCATCAAAATCTCGCCGGCTGGGTGCCTGGAGAGGTCATATTCATAGAGAATTTGCAATGCCAACCCTCTCGCTTCTGTCCTCGGTTTCATGGTTGATTACGCTGTTTCTTTGGTGTTGTTTCGAATCACGATGTCATCGATATGGATATCCACGCTCGCCACGCTCATTCCAACCATATCTTCCACGGCGCGCTGCACATCTTTTTGGATCTTGCGCGCAGTCGCCCTTAAATCCACATCGCGATAAAGGACAAGATAGAGGTCAATATAGACCGTGTGATCTTCCACATCGATCTTGACGCCGTCGGAGTAATATTTTTTCACCAGATCGTCCAATCCAGCCGGTCCTGATGCCATTCTGCACACGCCAGAGACACGCAGCGCAGTCATGCGAATGATGGTCAGGATCACATTGGGGTCAATGGTTGTTTTTCCAAGCAATTCTTCAGTTGTATTCATCGAATCTCCAATTTCCGGATTCAGTCCTTTCAATTATAACCCGGTTCGTTCCGAAAGGTTTTCCTGCCTAGCAGGGTACAGTTGTCGTTGCATAGGGTAAGATTGCAATTCTCATGCCAGAAAGATCGGTGTGGGAAATATATTCGTCAATGGAGTGGATGGGGGTTAACAGAAGGTCGCGCACATCGGCATCTGCCATGCCGGATTGCAAATACATCCGGTATTTCAAGCCCTGGCGGGCAATAAGGTAAGCTTTATGGGGACCGATCTGGAAGGGCACTTTGCCGAATTCATCGAGAACCTGTTGAAAACTGGTTTTGCCTTGCATAAAATCAGCGTATTTTTGATTGCCATGTCCTTCGCGGCATTCAGCGGCTAGGAGAATGCTGCCGCCTGGTTGGCAGACCATACAGGCATTGGTCAGCGCTTTCTGCGCCTGATACAGATTGATATCTTTCGGAAAACCGCCGGCAGATGCGATCACAAGGTCATACATGGGAGGAATGACAACCTGGGTCAACCGTCTGCTTTCCGGGATTCCTTTTTTCATCACTTCCCGCGGGGTATCCCACAGGACTTCCAGAACATCCTTCTTGTAGTTCATGACGGCATTCAAGCACGCCGTGATTTTGATGCGCTCTCCGATCTCTTCCACATCCTGGCGCATAGGATTGCGTTCATATTCGCCCGTTACAGTGTAGGGCTGCAGCAGAAGACGGTGATTGGCTTCGATTGTGCTGCGCCCGGTCAATCCGATGGCGGCAGTTTTCGCACCCCCCGAAAATCCCATGAAATGGTGCGGTTCGATGGTTCCCAGCGTGATCTTGATATCCGCTTCATAGAAGCGTCTGTTGATCAGCACAGGGGTGCCTGCCATCGTCGTCCCCACATCAAGAAGCTGGCTGGCATCATCGCAGTCATGGCAGACGATGGCATAGCGCGCCACCACTTCAGGGGGGATGAATTCCGGATATTCGCTGGTCGGGATTGTTTGATGGGTGCCAGAAGAAATAAAAAGCGTGATGGCTTCATGCGGAACACCCGCTTCTTGCAGATAGTGGAGCAGGGGAGTAAGCAGAACATCGTAGCGCACCGGACGGGTTTTATCGTTGATGGCGATGGCAACTCGCTTTTTGGAAGTGAGCGTGAGCGGGCTTTTCTGCAACAGGTCATACACTTTTTCGGCAGTATAGGGCGCTTTTTGGGTCACAGGTGGGTGGAAAACATCACACTGTGCTACCTTTTCAGGCAATTGCAAGGTGATTTTTCCTGATCCGTAAGGCAAAGAGAGCTCTTTTTTCATCATGTAGGTTTAAAATATTCTGTATTTCGTATAGCATTAATGCTATTTACCACAATCTTATGCGACCATGGGTTGATAGTTCCTATCTTACTATGGATTGCTTTTTCTGTGCTGCCGGTTCCTGTTTGCCCGGAAGGAAAAAGATCTTTACCGTAGTTTTCTATAATAGGAGAGGGGAGAGTATTTATTTTAAAAAGACCTGGCTGTCTGTTTGGCGATACTTTCCCTGCATTTCCACAATTTCCCCACATGCCCGCTCGTTTTCCCTGTAAGCTTTCGGTTTTTCCCTATTGCAGGGTGGTGGTATTTATGCTAAAATAGCATTATGGTTTCGATAAGTACTATTATAGAAAGCATATAGAAAAGCAAGGGACACCCCAGAAAGGGTTAAAAACAATGAGCAAGTTTAGTACTATTGAGAGTGCGATCAATGCTTATCTGGACACCGTGCGGCTGGCACGATCGCAACATACCTACACAACCTATCGCACTGCACTTCATAATTTTACAGCATGCCTGGCAAAGAATGCCGTCGATGCCAGCAAGTACCCTGTTGAACAACTCAACACGGATGCCATTGCCTGGTATGCCAATTATTTGAAACAATATGCTGCCACCACCGAACAGCTTTACCTTACTGCGGTTAAGGGATTCTATGATTTTCTGGCTGCTGAGGAAGCTGTGGAGCTCAACCTGCCCAAAGTTAAACTGCTCATCAAGCAGCGCGCCCGCAGACCCGGTCGCCGATTGCCGCAATTTCCGGCAGATTCCATCAGTCGGTTGCTGGATTACTATGAACAAAAAGCCCTGCCAGAGAACCAGGAACAGGAAATAATACTACGCGAAATGCGGGATAAAGCCTTTCTGGTCACACTGGCGGATAGCGGGTTGCGCGTGCACGAGGCATGTGGATTGCGGCGCGGTGATATCGACTGGAATGAAGGAAAAGCCCTGATTATCGGAAAAGGTGATAAACAAGCCGTTGTACGCTTCTCCAAACGCTCTCTGCGAGCTCTGAAGGCTTATTTACAAGCCAGATCCGACCTGGATGGTTCCTCCGGGCGCCCTCTTACCTCCCTGCCCCTGTTCGCGCGGCATGATAAAGGCGCTGGGAACAAAGTGAAACCCATCACGCCCACCACCGGGCGCAACATCGTGCAGGAACGTGTGGCAGAAGCCTTGGGCGCGGATGCGGTCGGTACGATCACTCCGCATTCATTCCGGCATTATTTCGTCACCCGCGTGCTGCTGAGCACCGGCAACTTGAAACTGGCACAAAACTTAGCCAGACACCAAAACATCGCCGTGACGCAGCGCTACGCGCACCTGGCTGATGACGAACTGGATAGCGGCTACTGGCAGGTCTTTGAAGAGTAAGAATAGTACAATGGAACCAGGAATTGGGTGATCGCAATGTCAACGAATATCTTTAAAAAACTGTTTCTGCTGGCGCGACCGGCAGCCGGCAAGAGCGAGATCATGAAATATCTCGCCTCCTTACCTCTGCAGGAGCGCATTTCCCGCTATCACATTGGCAAGTTGGTGCATATTGATGATTTTCCCATGTTGTGGTCGTGGTTCGAAGACGATGATCTGCTGGATGCCATGGGAAAACCACGCCTGCACACCGATGCAGAGGGATATTTTAAGTATCCCTACCTGTGGGACCTGTTGATCAGGCGCATAGGGTTGGAATATAAGAAGTTGCTGCGAGATGTTGACCTGGTTGATACGACCGTCATCATCGAATTTTCCAGGGGCACAGAGCACGGCGGGTATCGTTCCGCTTTTCAGAACCTCGATCCCTCCCTGCTGGAAGAAGCCGCTATCCTCTACGTGGATGTATCCTGGGAAGAATCATTGCGCAAGAACCGGCGCCGCTTCAACCCTGAAAAACCCGACAGTCTGCTGGAACATGGCATTCCGGATGAAAAACTCAAGCACATGTACTTTGAAACCGATTGGCACGAACTCACCCGACGATCGCCGCACCACCTGGAGATCGCTGAGAACAAGGTGCCTTATGCGGTTTTTGAAAATGACGATGACCTTACCAGCAAGCTAGACCGGCAGTTCGAAGAACGCTTGCAGAACCGCCTGGACACGCTCTGGAGCCTCTATAAGGTTTGACGCCTATGGTGAAGGATCTCATCGCGGTTGAAGGTTTCTTCCAGCACAGCGCTCAGGTGCGCCCCGACCAGCGTGACGAAGCAAATGAGATAGATCCAAAACATAAGGGCGAGAATTGTGCCAATGGTGCCATAGACCACTTCGTAGCGGACGAACCCGGTTGCGAGCATCCAGGTAAAAATGCGCGAAGCCAGTGCCCAGCCCAAGGACGTGAAGGCGGATGTGATTAGCATGCTCTTTTTTCTGATCTTCTTGCCCGGCACGTAGCGGTACAGGAGCATAAAAAACACAAAGGACGCCAGCAGCGGGATGATTCGAAGGAAATTCTTCCAAAGTTTGGTATCCTGGATGGGAATGCCATTTATTTTCAGAATGTTGATTTCCGGCAGCACATTCACCAGCGTGCTGGATAGCAGCGATAAGCCGAAAAGTATGATCAACAGCAGCACGATCAAGATGGCGATAACGCGGTTTTGGAAATAATTGCGCGCGGGGGCGTGCAACGCCGCGTTCAAATTGCGTGACAAGATCGAAAAGAACGACGAGCTACTCCATAGGTACCCTATAAAACCGATCGAACCAGATGCGCCGCGCAACGCCATCATTTCTCTCAGGTTGGTTTCGATCAGGCTCCTGCCAAACGGCAGAAGCTGCGAAATCAACTGAACCACTTTCTCAAAAGCTACCTCATTCGCCATCCAGAAACTGATCATGCCGATCGTGACCAATAACAATGGAAACAACGAAAAGAAAGCATAAAAAGCCAGAGACGCGGCAGACTGCGCGGTATTGGATTCCCCTACCCTATGCCAAAGAATGCGGAAAATGCGCAGATAGCCATGCGTGCGTTCGTTTAATTTGATATAAGCTATGCGCAATCTGGCTGCAAACCTGGATGATTGCATTTTGTTCATGGTAAAAGTGAATTGTACTCTTCTTTTCCGTGAATTTCACGCTGAGCCCTCAAATTCTTCCGCGAACACAGAATTGGATTCGCCCACTTCGTGCAAGGTTTTTCCATATCTTCGAACGTGGTTGTTGTGTACATTGGTTCAATTTCCTCGTCCCTCGTAGAGGCAAAAAGATTGGTGATACTATTAATAGAAAAAATACAGGTAGGTTGATTATGGGTAAAGTAAGAACGGTATGTGGTGATATCAAAGAATCTGAATTAGGTTTTACCATGGCTCATGAACATGTTTTCATGGATATGAGCGGGCATGGCGCTCCTGATTGCGCCTGGAGTCTCTATGATTGGGATAAACAACTGAAAATATTGCGAGACTATAAAGCAATCGGGGGTGGTTGCATTGTTGATGCCATGCCGAGAAAAAATGAAGGCAGAGATCCAGCCAGGTTGCAGGTCGCTTCTATACAAAGTGGCGTCCACATCATTGCCTGTACGGGCATGTTTATGGAAAAAAGGGAGTCAACCGGTGAATATACCGTGCAAGATTTGGAAAAAATGAGCCCTCAAGAAGTCACTGATTTTTTTGTCCGAGAGATCACAGAAGGTATGGACGGCACCGATATCAAGGCTGGTTGGATCAAAGGCGGCGGTTCATACTGCTACATTTCTGAATTGCAGGAGAAAACCTTACGGGCTGGTGTTAGAGCTGCTATGACGACCGGCGTTTCGGTGCACTGCCACACAACCAATGGCACAGAAGGTCTTGAATTGATCGAAATCGCGGAATCTGAAGGCATGGACCTGACCAGATTCGGTATCGCGCATATCGATAGAAATCTCGATTACTGGTTGCACAAAAAGATCTGCCAAAAGGGGTGCTATCTGATCTATGACGGTCCAGGAAAAATTAAATACTACCCTGATAGCATGCGCGTCGACGTTTTGCGCAAACTGGTTGATGACGGATTTGACAAGCAAATCATGTTGAGCATGGATATGGGTAAAAAATCTCACCACACCGTTTATGGCGGTGGACCAGGCTGGGGTTATGTAAAGCTGAAATTTCTACCGCGTCTTCTCGAAGAGGGTTTTTCCCAGGAAACGGTTGACAATTTCATGATCCACAACCCAGCCAGGTTCTATGCGATGAAAAACCCAGAATAGTTAAAACGGTTGCCATACAGGACGCTTTCGTTAATTGAAAGCATCCTCATAAAGAATCTTCCCATTTGTTTAAAAAAAGTGAACAGATTTATGGATCTGTTCACTTTTTTCCATGGATTTTTTTTATTCTTTATTTGTATTTTTCCCTGATTTCCGCACTAACGTAATCCAGGATCATAACAGTGATCGCAATAAACCACACCGCAATTCCTGCTGCCCTGTAATCGAGCAAGCGGATCCACTGCTGCAACAGAAAACCGATACCGCCACCACCCACAAAACCGATAACGGTGGACATACGAATGTTAATATCCCAGCGGTAGATGGTAAACGAAACGAAAGGCGGGATGATCTGTGGAATGACTGCGTACACGATCGTTTGTGTCCAGTTCGCGCCGGTCGCTTGAATCGCTTCGATCGGTCCTTGATCAATGCTCTCGATAGCCTCCGAATACATCTTTGCCAGGGCTGCAATAGAGTGAACGGTAAGCGCGATGATGCCTGCAAACGGGCCAAGCCCAACCACGATGGTTGCAATGATCGCCCAGATCAGCGGCTCGATGGAGCGCACGATATTTAAAATTGTCCGGACGAAATAATAGACCGTCTTGGTGAAGAAATTCTCCGACATCAGGTTTCTGGCTGCCAGAAAGCTGATGGGAATCGATAAGATCACGCCGAATAAAGTCGCCATCATGCCAATGATGATAGTTTCAATCATCTTCTCGACGGCTAAAGTAAATTCAGCACTGAGTTGTGCCTCCCCAACGCTTAACAACTGACGAGCTTGAACTTCCCAGATCAAATTCTTTTCTTCAATAGTGGAGGAAATAATGCGATAAGGCATGATGATAGCAATTTGGAAATTTCCCTCATCATCTGGCGTCACTTTGACATATTCACCCGCCTGTCGTTGACGGAATTCATTCCCATTTGGATCTTTCCACCAGATTTCTATCTCTTGATCGGTATTGAAGTTTCCTCCCACTATGGCAAACTCTGTTCCTGACGTCCCATCTATTTCTGTGGGGCTGCCGCACGTTGGGGAAACGATAATATAAGGCTCTTCTTCCAATGCTTCGTTCTGCGGAATCTGCTGTTCCTGACAGGGTGATAATACCCTGGCTGAGATAATTTGTATCTCTTCTGGTCGGTCAATGGCTTTTTCCCATGGCCACATTAATCGTCCGATGGTTGGAAGAGCTGTGCCTGCTTGTGAAAAGAATTCTCCGATGTTGATATCTCCGATCTGCCATCCGAGCAGAAAAAAAACGGCGAGCAAAAAGAACATCAATCCTGATCCGTATGAACGGCTTCCACGATTGCTTTTCTTTGCTGCAAAATATGCATCGATGATGATCCAAATATACAACAAAACAAACAGGATGGTGATGACAAGAAGAATCGGAGAGAGATCGAACGCTTTCTCCACCATCGTTTGAATTTCTTTATACCGCCGTCCTTTTTGATAGATGCGCCACGCGAGCAGTCCTCCGATAGAAAAGAAGCTAGCCAGGATTATGAAGCCACGGCTGTACGCGCGCGCCAGAATTTGCCCAAGTCCTGGAATGACCATGGAAAGCAAAGAGGAGATAAATGGCGGAACGAAACTTGGTTTTTGCGGTTCTTTGGCTTTTAGATTTTGTTTGTTCATTTTTCTCTTGCCCATTACACTGCAGGGGTTCCTTCGAGATCACCCCCCACACGCTCTGCTTCTTGTCCGTAGATCTCTTTGAATTGCGCATCAGTCATTTTTCTGATATCGCTTTTTGTGCCTTCGTATACGATGGTTCCCTCACGCAAGCCAATGACTCGCGACGCATACCGTTGCACCAGATCGAGATAATGCAAACTGCAAATGACTGTCATTTTATCTTCTTGGTTTAATTTTTCAAGATTTGAAAGAATGGAATGTGCCAGAACCGGATCAAGACTTGCAACAGGTTCATCTGCCAGGATCATCTTGGGATCCTGCATGAGCGCCCTGGCTATCCCTACCCTTTGTTGTTGACCACCGCTCAATTCATCCGCCCGCTTATGGATCTGATCTTCGATCTCCAAGCGATCGATGACCTGCATAGCTTTTTTCCTATCTGCTTCAGAGAACTTGCTCAAAATGCTTGGAAAGGCTTTCGTATACCCCAGACGCCCAGCCATCACGTTTTTCAGCACAGAAGACCGGTGCACCAGGTTGAAATGTTGAAACACCATGCCAATTTCCCGGCGCACGCACCGTAGCTCTTCGCCCTTAATATGGGTAATATCCTTTCCATTCCAGATGATCTTTCCTTCGGTCGGTTCGATGAGCCGATTGATGCAGCGCAATAAAGTCGATTTTCCTGATCCACTTAGTCCAATGATCACCAGAAATTCCCCTTCATTTACAACAAAGCTAACGTTTTTTAACGCTACCGTTCCATCATCATAAATTTTCGTAAGATTCTTGATCTCTAGCATTTACGCTTTCTCCAATTCCGTCCTTGGGAGTCTTTAAAATTATATCTTCAAAATAATAAAAAAGAGAAAGGATATAAATATTTTTCCTTTCTCTTTTTCCCTGCATTCTTACTTTAGATCTTTTTAGCCGCCTGACAGCTCAGCGTAATCCATTCCTGCAGCATCCAGGATCTGGCGGAATGCATCGTAGAACTCGTCTCCGTGCTCTTCCATGCCGGTATACTGGTATGCCTCATCCATTGCTGCCGCACCTTCTTCTGTTTCGAACAAGTGCAGGAATTCAGCAATTAATGTCGCCCGAATATCTGCCGGGAAATCTGGATGGAACTGGAATCCATCATTCGGGATTTCGGCTGTGATTTGAATAACTTTCGTGGCATCCATGATATCGGGATAGGTCTCTTCTACAGTGCTGCGGGCATCAACGTAGGTGGTGCCAAAATCACAATCCCCATTGTATACGGCAGCGGCAACTGCATCATGTGAACCAGCGTCAACGATTCCTGCCAGGTCAGTTTCAGGATCAATTCCGGCAGCCTTGAGCTGGATAGAGGGAATGATCCAGCCGCTGGTGCTTGTTTCATCTACACGGCAGTAGGTTTTTCCTGCGAGATCTGCAAGGGTTTCAATTCCACTGTCGCTGCGAACGATGAACTGACCGGTATAGAAAGCAGCGCCAAACCGTGTGGAGACGAGAGCGGCATCGGCGCAGCCTTTTTCGTGTGCCAGGATATATGAGAAAGTAGCCAGAGCACCCATATGTGCCTGTGGTACTTCTGCGCACATGGCTTCAATTGCTGCAGCGTAGCTGGTTGCGACAAAAGGTTCGATAACCAAACCAGTATCAGCATATACCAGATCAGCCACCGTCTCAAAACTTGCCAACACACGTTCTGTTTCCCCCGATGGTACAGCCACAAAAATGATCGGGTTCTCTTCTGTTCCGATGTTTTCCCAAGGGTCCACTTCGGTCTTACAGGCGGTTAATGCTAATGCGGCGATGATCAAGATTGCACCAAAAGCGAATAACCTATTTTTTGACATACTTCTCTCTCCTTTTTTGATTTTTTATATTTCTTACTATATATCACATCTTCCTTTTTTTCAAATGATTAGTCTTAAATATTCTTTAACAATCCTTCTTTTCAGGAAAATATCTTGTTAAGGCAGGTTTTTTCGTGCCTTGACCATTCCTGATTTTTCGCATAGAATCATCTTCTGCTATTTTGGGTTTCCCAGCGAAGGTAACTCAAGCAAGAAATAGAGTGAGAGGCGCAAAAGGAAAAAATGGAAAAGATAATTTTACAAGCCACAAAACGCGATGTCATCGGGAAAAAAGTCAAAAATCTACGGCTAGCGGGAAAACTGCCCGCGGTGATGTATGGGCATAATTTCGAACCAACCCCCATCGTTCTCGATACACACAAAACCGTATTAACCTTAAAGAAGATCAGCGAATCGACCATCGTCAATATTGACCTGGATGGGAAAGAATATGCAGCCTTGATCAGAGATCGCCACATCGATTTCCTCAAGAATGAACTGCTGCATTTGGATTTTCAGGTTGTCTCATTAACCGAAAAGATTCGCACGGATGTTCATATTGAACTGAGCGGAGAGGCACCAGCCGTATCGGTTTTCAATGCCATGATCGTCAATGGCATCACTGAAGTTGAGGTGGAGGCGCTGCCACGAGACCTGCCTGAGCGCATTACGGTTGATATCTCCGGACTTGATGAAATTGGCAAAGCTGTGTATGTCAAAGATATTCCTGCCATTGACAAGGTAACCATCTTGACCGATCCCGAAGAGTTGATTGCAATCGCTTCAGCGGTGAAGGAAGAAATTATCGAAGAACCTGTGGTTGAAGAAGCGGAAGGTGAAGCAGCGCCATTGACAGAACCTGAAGTGATTGAACACGGCAAGCGTGAAGAAGAAGTTGAAGAATAGCAGAAGAAACTGACAAAATTCTAACCAACAAAGCGGCTTTTCATGAAGCCGCTTTGTTTTTTAATTCACAAACCAGTTCGTAGATGATAGCGGCTGTAATGCCCCACACAATATGACCTTGAAATGCTCGGTAGAACAATACCTTTCTCGTGTGGTCTGCTACCCTTACTGCTCTTTCTTCTAAATTTTCTTGAGCCAGAAACCATTCTAGAGGAATGGTAAATATTTCTTCTACTTCCCAATTGGGTTGGGCTTGTAAAAAATCAAATTGCGCAATACTTCCAAGAAATGGATAGATCGTCAAACCATAATGGGTAATGACCGGATTCAAGCGCCCTAAAAACGTGATCGAGCGTTTGCACAGGTTGATCTCTTCACAGGTTTCACGCAGGGCAGTTTGATAAATATCCTCATCATCCCTTTCGAATGCCCCACCCGGAAACGAAATCTCGTGTTTGTGGTTCTGTACGAAGACTGATCGCTTTGTCAGAACCATGTCCAAATTTGAATTCTCGATGAGCAGGATCTGAACCGCTGCGCTCTGTTTTTGCTGACGAGATATTTCAGGAATTTCCTGGGATAATCGATTTTTTATTTGCTCTACATCAAGTTTGTACACGGTAGTACTCTATCGTTTTTTCAAGCTACCCTTTTCCGCCACATCAATTGCAACGCCATATTGCGGTCTATCCGCCGATCTCGTTGGACTCTTGAGCGGATGCCGTCGTATCAGATTTTTTCCCCTCCCTTTCTTTGATCGATCTGGCAAAAATCAGAAAGCCCGTGTGCGCAACCATTCTATCGGTTGGCCTGAATCTATTCTCTTCAGGTTTATAAAATCGCAACATGATCTCACAAACATCAATGAAAGAAAAATCATTCCTGCGCAATGCGCTGAGAAGTCTTATCACCTGATTAGCGGTTGGCAGAATGCAACCAAAACCTCCTCCGGGTCTCAATGCTTTCTTCACTTGATGCACGTAATCTTGCGGAGTGGGCACATCCAAAAATAGCGCATCAACGTTGGTTTCATCAAAGCCTGTGATGATGTCTCTTAACTTGAAATCTACCCTGTCGCTCAATTCCAGCAAGGCAAGATTCTTTTGTGCCAGATCCAACATTTGTGGTCTGCTCTCATAACTATACACATGCCCTGTTTCACCCACGTAAAAAGCCAATGCCTGTGTTAAGCCGCCGGAGCCGGTTCCTGCTTCAATCACTCTAGAGCCAGGTCCTATCCCGAGGGTGATCAGAATGTAACCAATGTCTTTCGGATACAAGATTTGTGTATTGCGGCGGGTATTTTTTAGCATACCGCTCAAAGTCACAGGATATAAGTAGAAAGGTTTTTCCAAATGACTCATCACCTCAGCCCCCCACTCTTTTCCGATCAGGTCGTCATGGCAGATAACGCCGCGATGTGTCTGCAAGACCTTCCCTTTTTCGAGGCGTAGAATATAGAAGCCTTTGCGCAGACTGGTCAATTCAACCAAATCGCCCTCCTGGGCAATCTCCTGGTATTGAAAGATCAATTAATCATCCTCCTTTGGTTCGTGAGGTTCCTCAGCTCCCTTATCGATCCAATAAATCAATAACAGCACTACGATACTCCCTGCAACGCAAAATCCGATATCCAGAATGCCTAATTTCCATAGTGAAAATGAAACGCGGTTGCTCAGGTAATGCCCAATCCAAAAACCCAACCACGAAAAGAACAAATATGAAAGATATTTTTTAAAGTCCCCATCCACGATGAGATGAAAAACTGATGCGACCAACACAGAGATCAAAGAACCAAAAGAAAATACAGGAAATGTCATATTTCAATTATAGGAGATTTCCCCACCAGCAAACCCAGGGTTTTGCGGATAAAAACTGCAAATCGAGCGGGTGTGATATCTCTAACCTTTTTCGTAATTATATGTTCAAGACGCCTGCTTGAGGAGCAGCATTTGCCATTATTATGCTTCTCTATTTTTCATTGCAATAGTCCCGGAATGCCATGTTCCAGCAGACTGTCGGTTTTTTTCAGGGTTGAAGCGGCGCCGGTTCTTGCGCAAGTAGCATGTTTCTCAAGAAAAGCATGATCGGAATTGTAACAAGTTTTATCTTTTTACGCTCTTCTTCTGTTGATATAATCAACTCAGTTTACAAGAATCTTTATGATGTATTTGGAGGTTCAATGACAACCAAGATCATTTTCGGAACAGATGGCTGGCGCGGCACAATCGCAGACACCTATACCTTCGAAAACGTACGGCGGTGTGCAGCCGGTTTTGGTGCCTATCAAAAGAAGGTCGCCCCTGTGGGCTCATGGATCGTTGTGGGGTATGATAAACGCTTTCTCTCTGAAGAATTCGCAAAAGCTGCATCGGAAGTATTATGCGGAGCAGGTTTTCGTGTGTACCTGACGCAGGATGCTACGCCCACACCGGTAATTTCCTATTCCGTAATCGATAAAAAAGCCGTGGGGGCAGTGAATATTACCGCCTCTCACAATCCTCCCATTGACAATGGCTTCAAAGTTCGCGATCAGCACGGCGGCGCGATCGATCCGGAGGGGTTGAAAGAGATCGAAGCACTGATCCCAGATGATCTTTCTCATACGAAAACCGTTCCTTACCACACCGCAGTGCAGGAGGGGTTGATCGAGCGCTTTGATGCTGCTCCAAATTACATTGAGCATGTAAAAACATTGGTTGATATTGAAAAGATCAAGGACGCGGGCTTAAAGATCCTTGTGGATGCCATGTGGGGAAACGGCGCAGGTTGGTTTCCGCGCTTGCTGCACGGTGGAAAGACAGAAGTGGTCGAAATCCACAACCTGCGAAACCCGATCTTCCCGGAAATGCAACGACCCGAGCCAATTCGTCCAAACATTGACGCAGGGCTGAAAAAGACCACCGAAATTCATGCCGATGTGCTGCTTATCAACGATGGAGATGCCGATCGGGTCGGTTTTGGAGATGAGTATGGCGTTTTCATCAATCAACTGCAAGCTTATGGGCTGCTGGCTTACTATTTGCTTGAAGTCCGCAAAGAACGAGGAGCGATTGTGAAAACCCTATCCACCACCGGAATGCTGAACAAACTTGGCAAGCTTTACGGTGTGCCAGTATATGAAACCGGTGTGGGGTTTAAATATGTTGCTCCAAAAATGCTGGAAACGGATGCCATGATCGGCGGAGAAGAGTCAGGCGGATACGCTTTCAAGGGAAATGTGCCCGAACGGGATGGCATTCTGGCTGGTTTGTACTTTTTGGATATGATGGTCAGCCTGAAAAAGACCCCTTCCCAATTGTTGAACCTGCTCTTTGAAAAAGTGGGCGCACATTATTACGATCGCATCGACACTCAATTCGAAGGAGATAGCGCTGAGAAGATCCAAAATATCCTCAACGCCGACCCAAAAGAAATAGGCGGTTTCAAAGTTCTTGGACTGAACACGCTGGATGGCTATCAATTCGCTCTTGAGGATGGCGGCTGGCTGTTGATTCGCTTCTCCGGTACCGAACCGATCATTCGGGTGTACTGCGAAACGACCGTGCAGGAACGGATTCCCGCAATTCTCAATGATGGGTTGAAAATTGCAGGTTTGAAATAATTGAACCCCCTCTTTGACACCCATTGCCACCTCTATGACCGTCAGTTTGAACCCGACCTGGATGCAGTGCTCGAATGCGCTTTGCAAAATTCGGTCGAGCACCTGCTCATTCCATCCGAGAATCTGGCTACCAGCCTTCAAGTAATTAACCTATGCGCAGTTCATAAGAATGTTACCCTGTTTGCCGCAGGCGGCATCCATCCGCATTATGCAGAACAAGGGAAAAAAGAGTTCGCTGAATTCAAAACTTTTTTCAAAAATCATGATTTTGTGGCAGTTGGAGAGATTGGGCTGGATTACTATCGTATGCTCTCTGACAAAAAATCTCAGGTAGAAATGTTCAGAGCATGTCTGGATTTTGCAGCAGAAGTCGAAAAACCGCTCCTTCTGCACAACCGCGAAGCAACCGAAGATATGCTTTCCATCCTGCAAGAATGGCTGCGCCAGCTTCCTGGCGGGTCACCGTTGAAAAAGAACCCGGGGGTATTCCACTCTTACAATGGCGATCCATTGATTCTGGATTTTGCTTTGAGCCATCACTTTTATCTGGGAATCGGGGGAATGATCACATTTAAAAATGCAAATAGCCTGCGTGAAATCGTAAAGAACATACCCGTCGATCGGCTCTTGTTGGAGACCGATTCCCCCTCCCTCTCCCCCCATCCGTATCGCGGAAAGCGCAATGAACCCGCTCATGTGCGTTTTGTCGCAGAGGAACTATCACAAATAGTGGAGATGCCGCTAGAAGAGATTATTGAGAAAACTACACGCAATGCGCTACATCTGCTGGGAAAAAGCACGGTTAAATAAAACATGCGCTGGGGGGGACTTGAACCCCCACGCCTTGCGGCACATGGCCCTCAACCATGCCTGTCTGCCAGTTCCAGCACCAGCGCACTTGCGAATGCTATTATAATCGGGTATAAGCATGTGTCAAGGCAGCTTAGTTTAGGAGATAAAAATGGCAATCATTTTGGACGCAATGGGAAGTGATGACTTTCCACACCCTGAAATTGAAGCAGCGGTCAGATTTTGTAATCAGAAAAAGGATACATTAATTCTGGTCGGAAATGAAGACATCATTCGCCCCGTATTAAATGGCTACGAATTCGCCAGAGATTATCTAGAGATCGTCCACGCGCCAGAGACAGTTGAAATGTGGGATAAGCCAGTCGAATCTGCGCGCGCCAAACCCAATAATTCCATGGCAATGGGTATCAGCCAGTTGAAAATTCACAAGCACAGCGCATTTGTGACCGCCGGGAACACCGGTGGTGCAATGTTCAATGCCATTCGAACATTGGGACGTATTCAAAACGTTGAACGCCCTGCCCTGCCGGCTGTCATCCCAACCCAAAGTGGGAAATGCGTTATGGTAGATATCGGGGTGAATGTAGATTGCAAGCCAGAATTTCTGTACCAATTTGCAATTTTTGGCAGCACCTACGCTAAGATCATGCTTAGAATCAAAAAGCCCCGTGTAGGGCTTCTTTCGAATGGGGAAGAAGAGGGCAAAGGTAATGCGTTGGTAAAAGAGACCCATCAATTATTGAAGAACAGCAAACTGAACTTTATTGGCAATGTAGAAGGCAAAGAAGTTTTTGGAGGCAAAGTGGATGTGGTGGTAACCGATGGCTTTATCGGAAACGTTTTCCTGAAAGCCAGCGAGGCAGTTGCCAAATTCATGTTCGACAATCTCAAAGCCGAACTTTATGCATCCACGCTCACCAAAGTGGGGGCAGCGCTTGCGAAACCCGCATTTCGAAATTTAAAAAAATTGATGGATCCCGATGAAATCGGTGCGCTACCCTTGTTAGGCGTGGACGGTTTGGTTTTAATCGGTCATGGTCGTTCGAACAGCCGTGCCATCGAAAGCGCATTGGGGCAGGCACAGCTCTGCCTTCAGGCAAATCTTCTTAAAGCCATGAAAACCGCCCTGCAAAAAGAATTGGGGCACTGAAAGGAAAAATATGAAGATCATCCGCAATGATGCATTGATCAAACGCAATGCCACCATCAGTCAATATGTCTTATTCGCAGCTTTAGCCACTCTGGTGATCGGAATTTATTTTACGATTACAAAAAACTCTGCCGATGAAATTGGTTGGGCATATCTATTTTTGATCCCCGCTTATATATTGGTCCAAGTCTCAATTTCCATGGGGAACCGCTGGAGCCGCTCTCCTCGCCCCGATGAGGTCGTTTCTCAATCCCTGAAAGGGTTAGACAACGATTTTACGTTGTATATTCACACAACCGCAGTCCCTCATCTGCTGGTCGGTCCTGCGGGAGTTTGGATCATCAAAACCTATTATCAATCTGGCAGAATTTACCTGGATGAAAAGAAGAAAATCTTGAAACAAAAAGGTGGAGGAAATTTTTTCACGAAATTATTTGCCTCAGAGGGTATCGGCGATGTGCAGCATGATTCAGAGATCCTTTTAAAACGACTTGATACGTATTTCCAGAAGCGCGAGATACCAAACATACAAGACGTGAAAATGGTCAATGTCTTTTCTCATCCCGATGTAAAAATTGAGGCGAAGGATTATGCTGAGGCGATCACGACCTCGGAAAAATTGAAAGATTTTATGCGCCGTGCAGCCAAGCAGGTGAACATGCCTTTGGCTGAAATTGAACAGATAACCGCCAAGCTACCAAACAAATAAAAAGAAAGGACTTGCTCAGGCAAGTCCTTTTCGCAGGTTCTTGATTTCTTTTTCAGTTAAATATCGCCATTTCCCTCTTTCCAAATTTCCCAATTGAAGCGTGCCTATTCTGACGCGGATGATACGTTTGGTAAATAATCCGATTCTGGCTGAGGTTTCTCGAATCTGTCTCTTTTTGCCTTCTTTCATGATCACCCGCACCCAGCATCCTCTCGAATCCGTCCGCATAATGGCTACTTTAGCTTTTCCGGTCCTCGCCCCATCTTCGAGAACGACCCCATTTCTCCAGGCGTTCAATTGTTTCTCATCTGGACTTCTATTGAGAAGAACTTCATATTCCTTCTCATGTCCATAGCGGGGATGGGTCAAAACGTTTGCCAGTTCGCCATCATTGGTCAATACCATTAACCCTTCACTATCTTTATCCAATCTTCCCACAATGAAGATATGCTCTGGCACATCAATATAATCGCGTACGATCTTTTCATCGCGCGTTTGCACAATATCAGAGAGCACGCCGCGCGGTTTATTGAACGCGATATAGATTTTCTTTATATCCTTTGCTTTTAAGAGTCGATTGCCAACTTTGATGGAATCGCTTTCGACATCTGCCTTTTGACCCAGAACAGCGATTTTTCCGTTGATCGATACTTTTCCCTCTTTGATCAACTCTTCAGCTTCACGTCTGGAGCCGTATCCGTACCTGGATAGTATTTTTTGTAATCTCTCTTCCATAACAAGGACAATTTTCCCTATTGTTTGAGAATGGTATGCGCAGCATTTCCGCCGCCTGCCGATAAGCTTGAAATCTCAGGCAGTTCTACCAGCGACACCAAACCGAAATATTGTAAGAAATCCTCGGTTGTTCCGTATAAAATTGGCTTTCCCATAGTTTCTGCTCTGCCTACTTCTTCGATCAGCCCCTTGCTCAGGAGCGTGCGCACCACACCATCGCTATTGACCCCTCGAATTTCATCGATCTGTGGGCGGGTGATGGGTTGTTTATACGCAATGATGGCAAGTGATTCTAAGGCTGCCCGACTCAACGTAGTTGTGATCTCAAGTCCGAGGAATTCTTCGATTTTTTCAGCAAGCTCAGGTGCAGTGGTCAATTGGGCACGATTATTATGGGTCATAATGCGAATGCCGTGTGACGCCTTGTATTCTGCATTCATTTCATCGGTCAAGGCTGTGATTTCAGCCGGTGTGGCGTCAATGAGCTTGGCGATCTCTGCCAATGGAACGGAACCGGAAGACACGAACAGAATAGCTTCGAGCATCCTTCTTTTTGATAAAGCGCTGTCGTCCATATCATCCTGTCCCATGCTATAATAGTTACCTTCGAGCGCCGTTCATTATAACTGAGAATTTCGTTGAAAGAAGAGCTCTTTATGAAAATTTTGATCACCGGGGCAGCAGGTTTTATCGGATCGCATCTTTGTGACCGTTTGATCCAAGAAGGGCATGAGATCATCGGGATGGATAACTTCATCACCGGTAGCCCCGATAACCTGACCCATCTCACCGGGAGTCCAAAATTTTCATTTATTTTGCATGATGTGGCAAACTACATCATCGTGCCTGATAAGGTAGATGCCGTGCTTCATTTTGCCTCACCTGCCAGTCCAAACCCAGAATCTCCTTATGGTTTTCCCAACCTCCCCATCCAGACCATGAAAGCCGGAGCTTTGGGAACATTAAACACGCTGGGTGTCGCGCGCGCCAACAATGCACGCTACATTCTAGCCTCCACCAGCGAAATCTACGGTGACCCCGTGGAACACCCACAAAAAGAAACTTATTGGGGAAACGTTGATCCGATTGGGGAACGTTCGGTATATGATGAGGCTAAACGTTTTGCAGAGGCGCTTACCATGGCATACCATCGTTTTCACAAGATCAATACCGGCATTGCGCGCATCTTCAACACATACGGTCCTCGCATGCGGTTGGATGATGGGCGGGCAGTCCCGAATTTTCTTATGCAAGCTCTAAAAAAGGAGCCGCTAACCATTTACGGAGATGGCGAACAAACCCGTAGTTTTTGCTATGTGGACGATCTTGTTGACGGTATTGTAAAACTTCTATACTCTCAGGAGCATGAACCGATCAACATTGGCAACCCTGAGGAAATTTCTATCAAAGATCTGGCTACCACGATCAATGGTTTATTCAATAACCCCAGCGGGGCGGTTCTTGTACAGAACAAAGCGGTGGGAAAAGACCCAGACCGTCGCCAACCGGATATCACGCGTGCCAAGAACTTGTTGGGCTGGTCGCCTACCATCGACCTGATATCCGGATTGAAGAAGACAATCCCATATTTTCAGCAACGCCTGTGATTGTGAGGAAAGAACTGTGGTGAACAACCAACCAAAACGGTTTATTAAATTTGCCCTGGTGGGCATCAGCGGCACGATTGTCGATTTCGCTATTTTCAATTTTTGTTTATCGATTCTGCATTTTGACTCGGTCGTAGCCAGCGTGTGCTCATTTTCGATGGCTGTCTTCAACAATTTTATATGGAATCGCCTATGGACTTACCCTGAGTCAAAGGCGAAACCGCTAGGTTCACAATTGATAAAGTTCGGTATCGTCAGTGTGCTAGGCTTGATCATTCGCACACCTCTTTTTGCGTTTATCGAAGCCCCCTTGATCCAATTTGCACAATCCAGGTTAGGATCAAACACAGCGATTCCACCGGTCACCCTGGGGCACAATCTGGCTTTGGGCATAGCAATCATCGTCGTTCTTTTTTGGAATTATTTTGCCAATCGTCTTTGGACCTATAAAGGAATTCAATAATCAGGATGTAGAATATGTCCTCCCCCAGGATTATCGCCGGATCTGCAAAAGGATTACACCTGAAATCTGTTCCTGGCGATTCGACACGACCAATCACGGATCGCGTAAAAGAAGCGTTATTCAGTATCATCGGAGCTGACATCCAGGAATCGAATTTTCTTGACCTGTTTGCCGGCACCGGCAGCGTTGGGATTGAAGCGCTCAGCCGTGGGGCATCCTCAGCTACCTTCATCGAAAAGAACCGTCTCGCGCATCAAGTCTTGGTGCAGAACATCGAATTTTGCAAGGTTTCTACCAGTGCCCATGTGATCTTTGGAGACGCTTTCAGCTTTCTACAGCGTCCTGCGCATGCGCAAAGAAGTTTTGAATACGTGTATATTGCCCCTCCGCAGTATAAAGGATTTTGGGAAAAATCATTGCGCCTGGTCGACGACCACGAAGCTTTATTGAGCGAAGATGGCTGGGTGGTGGCACAAATACACCCGGTTGAAGAAAAAGAATTGATCCTGGATAATTTTGACCTCTTTGATTCACGCGCCTACGGAAGCACGCTTCTTTTATTCTATAGAAAGAAATCAGTCAACGCGGGTGATGGTTAATTCTTCAGCCACATACGTATGCTGCACATATTTCACTTTGCCATCCCGCTTCGACTCTTCAATCAGATCAAGGATCAAGGGAATGTCTTTGATGATAGGGTGATTGGGCAGATCATCCTTTTTTATCCACAGCAATTTTCCTTCAGATGATGGATGCAGCTTTCCCCCAGCATACATGGAAGAAAACACAAAAACACAGATGCCCTTTTCCTGTTCGATATCGATAAAAATCACTGCGCGCAGATCGAAATCATGAATCGCAAGTCCGGATTCTTCGTTAACTTCCCGCCGAATGGCTGTAAGCGGATCCTCCCCCCTTTCAATATGTCCACCGATGCCATTCAATTTTTTATAGGCAAAAGCATCCTTTTTGGAGCGTTCGATCATTAACACTTCATCATCTTTTTCGATGAAAGCAAGCACACGGGGAATTACGGTATAGGTATTCGGTCTTTTATAAAATGAATCATCCATCGCTTAAATAAGGATGAATTTTCATCCATCCCTCGTCGTCATTTCTAGGTAAGGAACATGGGAACACCGAGCACATTCTTGACACGCGGTTTGTAATTTTCTGTATCGTAATATGCTTCCACATCCACCACGCGTCTTGCAGCGGTTACCTGGTCAAGGGGGAATGTCGTATACTTTCCGTCCCGCAACGCCACCATTTTTCCCATATCATTGTTCTTAATTAACTGAAATGCCAACGTGCCGAAACACATCGAAACCATTCTATCTAACGAATCGGGCGGCCCTGAACGCATCAGATACCCAAGTTTTTGATACATGGTGTTCTGCCCTGTGATCCTTTTGATCTCTTCGGAAATGACCTCCCCAATTCCACCCAGCTTCCTATGACCATATGCGTCTGTCTCACCACTTTCGATGATTTCTCCATCTTTGAATGTAGCGCCTTCAGACACGGTCATAATGGAATAATTGGAGGGACTGCGCTGTTTATCCTCAACCATCAAGCCTGCCAGCTTTCCCATGTCAAAAGGAACCTCTGAAATAATTGCGCGATCTACATGCGATAAATATGCACTTATCAGGCTCGTTTCACCAGAATTGCGCCCGAACAATTCGATCACCCCAATGCGCTCATGAGAACCTAACGACGTGCGCATATTGGTGATCATTTCAACACTACGGGTGATAGCGGTTGAAAAGCCGATGCAATAATCGGTGCCATAAACATCATTATCCATGGTTTTTGGAATGCCAACGGTCGGAAAGCCTTCGGTGGTCAATCGCGCTGAATAGCTCAGTGTATCATCACCACCAATAGTCACCAAAACATCGATATTGAGGTGGTCAAGAATCTTTAAAATATGGGGGGTGAAATCGTACGTTTTGTTGCCAAGGTCTTTCCCTTCAGGAGAACCTTTCAAGAAATCCGGAATATCTTTTTCTTTCACAGACTGGGGGTTTGTGCGTGAGGTGTGTAAAAAAGTGCCACCATTCCTGTCAATCTTCCTGACGCAAATATCATCCAATTCATTCACGTAATACTCATGGGTTGCCGGTTCATCCAAATCATAGTGTAATAAACCCATCCAACCACGGCGAATACCATATACCTTGTACCCCTCTTCGATTGCATTCAAAACGACCATTTTCACGGCAGGGTTTAAACCGGGCACATCGCCTCCCCCGGTGAGAATCCCAATTGTTTTTGCCATACTTCCTCCGATGTTTCAGTGCGAAATTAACCGGAGCAAGTATAGCATAAATTGTACAAATGTCACTCAGGTTTTATGTAATTCCTCATGGTATCCTGGTACAGCCACCCCCGAATCCAGTACATGCTTACTATAACGTGAAATCCAGTAAACCAGAACAACATCTTGGGGAGCTCATTCTTTCCGACCAATATTTCCGCATCTAGAACAAGAATCAGGATACTGAACGCCATATAAATACCCAGGTTGATATACCCGATGATCTTTGCAGTTTTATTATCGCGATTTACCCATTCGTGAAATATTTGCAATAAAGCCGGCAGGAAAAGGATATTCAGAGATGGTGTGCGCTCCCCGAACCCTACGGCTAGAAGTGCCAGGATGATATGGAAAAGCCAGTCCCGCTTATCAGGATGATCCAGGTCTTTGTGAGTGCGTATCCACTCAAACACGATCACGGCGAAGGGCGCTACGATCTTGATATCGGTCACGATGTTCTCTAACCCCAAGCCAAGATCTGCAAAGGAGCTGCGGATCATTCTAATGTTCGCTTGTACGAACTGGAGCCCCCATTGCTCTTGGAGCAAGTTGCCTGAGAAACCCAACAAGGCAGTTGTGATCAAAAACCATATCAGAAAACCGGCTTGCCTTTGACGAAGGCTCATCACCAGAAAGAAGATCATTACAGCCAGAGCCAACCCGGGACTCATGGTCGCCAATCCGCACAACATTCCCGCCAATTCAAATTTTCCCTCTTTGATTTTTTGGTACGCAAAAAGCAACAAAGCAAAGGACAGGGCAAGCAGATCTCCACCAAGAATCGAAATGAGCGAAAACACACTGACCAGAATAAAGATGGTCAGGAATACCTCCCGCTTCGTTTTGAAAAAGAATTTTCGCTCAAAGGCAAGCGCCAGCAAAATGCAAAGACAAGTCATCCACAATGACCTAGCTGTTTCGAAATTGGTTAAATAAGTGAATGGATAATAAAGAAATAAGCTATATACCGGAACAGTGAAAGACGCACCTTCAGGCAGGGGAAAAAACAACGATTCCTCAGCCGTTTCAGCTATCCGCTGAATCGCCTGGCTGCTATACGGATTGATCTGCTCTGATCGCAACAACTTCAAGCTACTCCACTTGATATAGAAATCTGAACCCCCAATCACATTATGCGCAACGATCAGGCAAAGAACAAATATGCCCACGACGGTTATTGCGACAATAGCGATAGAGCTTGACGGTTTATGCTTCTGAAAGAACTGAGCAATGCGATCTTGAATCCGAATATTGTTCTTATTCATAGTATTTTTTGAGAACGGATATCCATATTGTACTTATTAAATACAAAACTGGCATTTCATAAGCGGTCTTCTTTAGGGTACTATCAGTGTACTGAATGGAACAATTGCAAATATTTGTCTTTGTTAGCTGACCGTGCGATCTTACCGCTGCTGGTCTTTATCAACCACTTTTCATCCACAACCAACACATGTCGCAAAGCTATCGCCGAGTTCCTCGTGACCTTCTCTTTAATAGTGTTCGCTATATTTTCTTTATCCACAACAGTACTATCTTTTTCGGCAACAATAACCACATCCTCCGTGCCGGCTGTTTCATTAAAGATACCAAATGCCACCACCCTGCCAGGGTGCACTCCTTCGACTTCCATAGCGATCGCTTCGAGATCTTGGGGATAAATGTTCTTTCCACCTACAATGATCAGGTCCTTCTTTCTTCCGGTGACAAACACCTCCCCGCCTGCAATGTAACCATAATCACCGGTCCGAAACCATCCGTTGATAAATGATTTGTCCGTGAGATCTGCCCGATTGTAATATCCCGAAAACAGACAATCGCTTTTGATAATAAGTTCCCCGATTTCCCTTTCATTCAGGGTTTTCCCATCATCGTCAATTACTTTGACCGATACACCTTCAATTGGGCGACCGGTTGATACCATGACAATCTCTGAACCGCCTTCTCTCACCGGGATGGCTTTTCTATCGATCTGCAAGCTATCGCGATCAATTCGATCTTCAACAAGCGTTGACTTGATGCCACCTTGTGTAACAGCAAATACGTTTTCAGCCATCGCATAACTTGCGGCAAGCGCCTTTTCTTTTAGCCCATACGATTGATACTTTTGTAAAAAGGCTTGATGACTTTCATAACGCACCGGTTCAGAACAATTGATCACGGCTCGTAAGGTCGTCAGATTCACCTCTTCCAATTGTGCATCCCGTACTTTCTTTGCACAAAAGTTATAAGAAAAGTTAGGAAGCCAGCACAGCGTGCCCTTATAGGTACTGATCGCTGTAAAAAGACGATAGGGCGCTTTGACCCAGTCAAAAGGAGACATCATCACCAGAGGAACACCGCAGAGGATCGGCATGAGAAAACAAGCGATCAATCCCATGTCATGATAGAGGGGCAACCAGCTAACAATGACGTCAGTTTGCGGGTCAAGATCGATGGCGTGTGAGTAATGATCCAATTGTTGAAAAACAGCTTTATGAGAAAGCGCCACTCCCTTTTGCAATCCGGTCGTTCCCGAAGAATGCTGCAAGAGAACCACATCATCCTCATCGCGTGCCAGACCAGGTAATGATTCATCTGTCAGAGGCTTTGTTTGCGATGGAACATCCTCGCATAAAACGATGTGATCCACTGATAGACGTTCGCTGAACTGGTCGAATACCTCTTGTTTGAAAGCGCGATATGTCATGATCGCCTTTGGTTGTATGATCTGGATCAATGATTGGAAGTCGTGTTGGTATTTTTCAGGCAAGAGTTTTTCTGTCAGAAACGGCATAATAGATGGAACAGCACCAGCCAGGATGGCACCATAATAGGCATAGATCAGATCTACGCTATGCTGCAACACCAGAATGATGATATCGCCAGGTTTGATGCCCGTTTTTTCATATTCACGGGTATACCGATAGGCGTTTTCCAACAAGTCCTGGTAAGTGATCGTTATATCTTCTTTGCCTGTACTTTGAAAATAGAGGATCGCTTTTTGTTTTTGGTGTTGATAGTGGTCGAATAAGACGCAAGAAAAATTCTTCATTTTTATAAACGTTGCAACACAAGCTCTGCCAGTTGATCCAGTGTGTCAAATGTATCGGCTGACAACTCGGCGTCATCGATGTGTACGCCATACAGGTCTTCGACGATCAATGCGAGATCTACGAGCGAGAATGAATCCACCAATCCGCTGCTGATGAGCGCTTCGTCAGCTTCGATTACCCTACCCCGCTCTTTCAAAATCTCGCTGGCGATCTTTTCTCCAATTTGCTTAATGATGCTTGTCTTTTCCATGTTCATCCAATTTTAGTGCATATCCCTTACCGTTTTCCAAATTCGATCCAATGTTTCTAACGCATCATAGCTGCGTTCAGTCCATGCCTCAGGTGAGATATGGAAATTATCGCTCCGCGTTGCATCCATTCCATTATTCGACATGGTATGGGCGGTATACCACCAATTAATCATAGGCAAATCATATTCATACGCCAATTTTGCGATCGTGTAATTGATCGAGTTATCCCCTTCAGTGTTGTCAGCCTTCGTCAGCAAGATCGGCACAACACCTTCGGATACCAGATAGTCGAGAACCTGGCGCAGATACCCTTCATAATTCTCAGCAGAGCGCCCTTCATACCACAACTCAAAGCTGACGAAAGCAAAAGCCGGATTATTATTGCGCACTTCGCACTGCAAGGGGTTTTCATTCGGCTGGCATGCAGTTGGATCAGCCATCAAAGGATTCAAACTGGATGGTGCATTTAGCCCTCCCTCAACTGCATATCCATCTCGATTGAAGTATCCCCTGAAGTTATCAATGGTTTCCTGCAGCCCCTGCTGGCTTTCCGAAAGATACAGGGTCTGTCGGTCAAAGAAGCCCATAAATGCTTCTTTGATATTTTGGCAATCGCCAATCTTAGAAAAGGCATTGGGGTTTCGCCCCAACTCTTGCCCATGACGATAAATGTCCAATACGGTTCCCGAAACCTGGGGAATGACCTGCCATTTCATCCAATCTCCTGGAGCCAACCGGGTATCTGGGGTAGCCGTGTAGGCAGGTGTTTCCGTGGCTTGGGGGGTTGGAGTAGCGGCAATTGTTTCAGTAAATAGTGGAGTCATGCTCGCTTGCTGCATGCCTTGAGGTACGGGTGTACCCTCAGTTGTACTTGCTTTTGAATCTGAACAACTTGCCAATAGAACGGATCCTAGAATGAGAAAAATCAGCAATTTGCTTTTCATTTACTGCGCAGGTCCTTCTCAATGAATGAATATATTTTTTCCGACACAATATCAACGCCCTGTTCATTATAATGAATGGCGCTGTTGGTAAACAGGAACTCAGGAACGGCATCCCATAAATCGATATATTGTATCTCCATTTCAGCGAACTTTGTTGAAAGGAATTCCCGGTACGAATCAAAAGCCCAGCGTGGATAGTACAGGTTGTAGCGAATTTCGCTGTTCTCGCCTGTACTAATCAAAATCGGCTCGTTTACCACGATCACTTCAACGTCCGGATTTTTTTCAATAAAATTCGCGATCACCGATATGTCAAGATCACCCTCAGAAATGGAATCTCCGGCAATACCTTCATACGCATCATCGGCATCGAGATCTCTGGCGGCGGGGGAAAATTCTTCGGGGATATACTGATCGATTCCCGTGGATGCCCACATGGGTGCTAATAGTTGCAGGTGGATGCGGTCGTAAATGCTCCTTCGTTGATTGATGAACGTCCTCTCCCAATAGTTTTGTCGGGGCAGCTCCCCGATATCAAGAGCATATTTATTGATCACTGCATTGGTCTTTTCTGGATTATTCAGAACGATCGGGGCATCTTTGTAAGAGTCCTTCACAAGTGAATTCAGCGTCACAAACCAGATCACCATATCCGGTTCATAGCGCAGGGCTTGATCGACGATCACAAGATCTTTCAGCACGGAAATTGTCGGATATCCCAGATTGTATACTCGCGTTGGCTCGTCGCGTGTGGATAAGCGAGAATCAATGATGGCTTGTAATCTTGCTGCGATGGTCTGATCATTTTCCAGGAGGGTTCCCCATATCGAGGAATCACCGATCAAGACAATGGAGTACTCCGCCGTTGCATCCGCGGCAGCGATACGATGTGAATCGAACATCGCATTGATGTCATCCAGAGTGAGGTTATACGATAAGCCGGGATTTTCCCCGAATGGCAACCGCTGTCTGCCGGGAAAAACCGAATTGTAAAGAGAAATTGCCGAGAAATTCGGAACTTTTAACCATGGGTACACAAAATTAACCACCAGAAGAACAAGAAGGGTCTTCCAGATGATTCTCCATGGGTTAATCTTCGGTTCGCGCATAGTATCAAAACCCTTTGCCAAATAATTTCATAAAGATTTCCCATGCATCAGGAAGAGACGGGCTCAAGAACCACACCCATCCCAGGCTGACATACGTGAAGGTTGCCATTGTCGATAAACCTCCAACGAGCGGATTCAACACTTTGTTTTCACGAATGCCGTTAAAACGATTCTTTATAAAAGAACTCCACCGATTCTGAAAAAACAAGCCGAGACCATGCCACACCCCCCAAAAGAAAAAAGACCATGTGATGCCATGCCATAGTCCGATGATGACCATTGTGGCAACCTGCGTGATAAACAAGATGAGATTGGGTGATTGGGTTAAAGCGGACTTGCGCAAAGTGCGGTTCAACGGGTTGAAAAAATACGTCCGTATCCATTGCGAAAGCGTGATGTGCCAGCTATCCCAAAATTTCGTCAGGTTGCTCTTCAGATAAGGATGGTTGAAATTTTCTGGCAATTTGATGCCGAGAAATAATCCAAGCCCGACAGCAATATCGGTATAAGCGCTGAAATCAAAATATATTTGGAGGGAATAAAAAAACAGAACCGCCCACATCCAGCCAGAAGATGTTATCTGCCGTGCATTATCGGGGTTCAAAGCGATGAGCGCCAGGCTATCAGCCAGAACAAATTTTTTGAACAATCCGAAAAATAGCCGTTTTCCTCCCTCCAGCATACCTTCCTGAAAATTGTTCACCGGTTCTTCTATCTGGTTGGAAAAGTCATCATATTTAGCAATTGGTCCTGCGGTCAACGTTGGAAAAAACAGGCAAAAATTTATGAACCGCAGCAGATTAATTTCTTGAAGCCGTTGTTTTTGATATTCGCGGATAACATGGATCATGCGAAACGCAACATAGGAATACCCTATCCAGCGAACATCCACGCTGGAAGCCAGGTCAGCATTCTGCCGGAATGCCATTCTCCAACCCCGGCTAGCCAAAGTGCCGATTTGAGGCTGTTTTAGAACAACAAAAAGGATCAGGATAAGGATCAAGAGAACTGTTAAATAATGCACTTTGTGCCTGAAAATGGCGAGCAGGCCGATTGCACAAACACAGACGAGAAGGAAAGCGCCCAGAATAGTTTGGTTTACATTTTTGTCCAATACGGTTGTTCTTAATCCCGGGATCAGTTGTGGTAGAAGAAAAGGCAAAAAACCCAACAAAGAAAGCAAACTGATCTGGAATATTTCTTTTGGCGTGATTTTCTCACAAACCCCCATCCCAACCGCAAAGATCAAAACCAGCATCACCCACGGCAGCAAGATGTTGGCGGAACGAAGGGAGGACGACGGTTGTAAGAGAAATAAAAAAAATATATTCGCAATGAATATTGCTTTTTCTTTATTCCTCTCCCTATCCACAAATCGAACCAGCAAACTGGTTATTCCAGCACAAGCAATTTGGACGATGCTCATTTAGAAACCCTGATAGATCCACAACGGAGAAGTATCGACACTAAAGATCAATACAGCCATAATGATCAGCACCAGAACAACCACCCACATGTTTTCTGCGCGTTTATTTCCGTTCATAGACGAAAGATTATTTATACCCACACACCAGCCATTCACCAGCCTGGTATCGTAGAGCGTAAGTGCGAACACTGAGATCAATGGAGCGAACTTCTTCGTTATAGGTGAGGTCAATCGTTCCAGAGCACGCAACCTCAGCCTCTGAATTGTCGGAAGCCAACGTCTGGCATTGCACAGCATTGAGCGCCGCTTTGACAGAAAGGAAGGAATCGGTTTCCAGCTTCGCCTGTTCCTCCCATTCTGCGCACGATAAGGCAACCGCTGCATCAGAATCTTGACTTACAAGTGCATTAAGATAATTCAACACAGCATCCGCCGGATCAGACTTTGAATTACAGCTTACCAGCAAAAGGGTTAGAACAAGAATAGAAGCACATAGCGCAATTGTCTTTTTCATGGTATCTCCTGTGCCTATTTTAATGCATGTTTATGGGGAATCAAAAAAGGAGATGGTGGCAAATACCATCTCCTTTTCTGCCGCTCTTCGTTTTAGATGTTTTTTCCAAAAATACGATGATTCTTATACGGTTTTACACCCAAATTTAGCAAATCTTTTCTCATTTGCACAGCGGTTTCAGCGATATTGGTCAATTCGCCATGCACAAAATGATGACTCTTGGCGGTCTTCTCGATCTCATCGAACAGCAGAGCATTCCCTCCAAAGCCTTGATATTCCGGTAATACTCCCACGCCATTGAACTCAATCCACTTGGACTGTTTTACTTCTCTTTGGATATCCAAGATCAATGCCGGGGTTAAAACACCGCGGGGATGGCGCTGGAAAGCTGCTGAAATATCCGGAAAGGCTAGTAGGAAGCCTACAATTTCATCTTTGTATGTAATGATCTTGATCAGATCGGGGAGCGCTACAAATGTCAGATCTTTAAAAGCCCAATCCACTTCTTTTTGTGTCAACGGGTAGTATTCCCAGTTGTTCACAAAGGTTTTATTGTACGCATCTCCGATGCGTGAAACAAATTTGTTTAATTCTGATTTTGTTTTGAATTGATGAACTTTGAATTTCCCTTGTTCCCGCACCTTATTTGCCACAGTCTGCACTTTTTCGGGCATATTGAACTTTGCTATTTCGGCATAACAAGAGATCCAATCCACAACCTTGGTAAATCCCAGATTTTCCATGAATCTCGGATAATTCTCCTTGTTATAGTTCATCATGTTCATCATCTGGCGATGTTCAGAACCTTCTATCTGAAAACCGTATCCATCAAATGGCGAAAACCCTTTTGGACCCAGCAAGTATTCCAACCCCCGTTTATGCGACCAATCAAAGGCACATTCAAACAATTTGTCAGCCACCGCCTGGTCATCTACACTGTCGTACAAATAGAAGGATGCCTGTTTTTTATTGTGATACTTGTTGTAAACCCTGTTTTCGAGCACGGCAATTCTTCCCACAACCTCATCGCCATCCATTGCCAGAAAAAAATCGGCATCGGAATGCTCATGGTAGGGATGCTTATCCCGATTCAGCACATCCTTGACGCCACTTTTCAACGGCGGCACCCACTGCGACACACCCTTAAAAAGACGAAACGGAAGGTCAACGAATTCATTCACATCTTTTCTTGATTTTGTATCTACTTTACGAATTGTAATCATAATTTCTCTCCATGAAATAAAAACAGTATACTCTAGCTTTGGAATCTGGTTATACTAATACAGTATACAAAACACCAAACTCGGAAAGAAGTGATGATAAAAAATGGAAACTTGCAATAACAACGACTGCTTATATCACGAAATTATTCAACAGCCCGATCTGGCTCAAGAGCTGGTCCAGGAGGAATTGCCGAGGATCAGGGAAATCGTGAAAAATGTGCGCGGTCAGTTTGATTATGTGCTCATTGCAGCCAGAGGGAGTTCCGACAACGCAGCCAGATACGCCCAATATCTCTTTGGGATCAACAACCGTTTTCAAGTTGCACTGGCAACTCCATCATTGTTCACCCTGTATGCTGCTCCTCCCAACTTGCATAAGGCGCTTGTTATTGCTATTTCACAATCTGGCATGTCGCCAGATATCATTGAAATCATCAAAAACGCTCGTGAGCAGCAATGTCCTACCATTTGCATCACAAACAATGTCGAGTCACCCCTATCTGCAGCTTCCACCTTCACCATCCCCATTCACGCAGGTGAAGAAAAAGCGATCGCTGCCACAAAATCGTACGCAAATTCTCTTGTCACACTCGCCATGCTTTCCGCAGTCTTTCAGGCAAACGATGTGTTCACCAAACAGTTATTGCAGATCCCCGAGTTCATGAAAACCACGATTGATTCTGCTGAAGCCTCTCTTGCATCCATCCAACGCTATCGGTATATTGAAAATTGTGCGGTTTTGGGCAGAGGGTTGAACTATTCCACTGTGTTTGAAATTGCACTGAAGGTAAAAGAATTAACCGGTATCAATGCCAACCCCTATTCCTCTGCGGATTTCCGGCATGGACCAATCGCCACGGTTTACAAAGGATTTCCGGTGATCAGCATTGCCCCTTATGGGCATGCCTTCGATGATATGGCGCAAATGTTTTACGATGTCAAATTGCTGCAAGCAGAAACCATAAGCATATCTGCTGATGATAGAATTCTTGCTGAAAGCAATATCGGATTCAGGATCCCGAAAGAAATACCTGAAACACTTTCCCCGATCGTAAGCGTGATCCCGGGTCAGTTCTTAGGGCGACAACTAGCCATAGAAAGAGGGTTGAACCCTGATAAGCCCCAAGGATTGCGGAAGGTAACCGAGACTTTCTAACTCAATGGAGGTTTTTCATGGATAAGTTCATCATTGAGGGGGGAATCCCCTTGAAAGGTGAAGTAACACCATCTGGAAATAAGAATGCTGCGCTCCCTATTCTGGCGGCGTGTGTTTTGACAGAAAAGCCAGTCATTCTTCATAACGTGCCTGATATTCTCGATGTGCATAGCATGCGCGCTTTGTTGGAAAGCCTGGGAGTGAAATTCGAAACAATCGATGCGCATACCTGGAAAGTTCAAGCTGCTGATATTTGTCCGGCTGAATTGGATCCTGAACTCTGTAAAGCAATCCGTGCATCAATCCTGTTGGCAGGACCCATGTTGGCTCGTGCGGGGTATATTACGCTCCCCCCGCCCGGCGGTGATGTAATCGGTAGAAGGAGAGTGGATACCCACATTCTGGCTCTTCAGAAACTTGGAGCTGAAGTTGAATGCAATCGTATCTTTGCCTTTCGCTGCGATCATTTGAAAGGGGCAGATATTTTGCTGGATGAAGCCAGTGTTACCGCCACCGAAAACGCAATCATGGCTAGTGTTTTGGCTGAAGGGAAGACAATCGTCCGCAACGCAGCTTCTGAACCCCATATCCAGGAGTTATGCCAGTTCCTGAATATGCTGGGGGCAAAAATCGACAATATCGGTTCGAACACCCTTGAGATCGAAGGGGTCACATCGCTTTCAGGCGGCGAATTCACGATTGGACCCGATTATCTTGAAGTTGTCAGTTTTATCGGGGCTGCGGCTGTTACAAAAGGAGCGATCACCATTAAGAACGCCGGAACGCAATACCTCTCCATGGTGAAACTCGTTTTCAACCGCCTGGGGGTGGACTGGAAAGATGAGGGGCAAGATATTTTCGTGCCGTCTGAACAATGCCTTTGTATCGAACCAGACCTAAACAACGCCATCCCTGTGATCAGTGTGATGCCCTGGCCTGCCTTCCCAACTGATCTAATGAGCATTGCCATTGTGATCGCCACGCAATCAAAAGGCACCATCCTTTTCCATGATTGGATGTATCCAAGCCGTATGTTCTTTACAGATAAATTAGCCAGCATGGGCGCTCAAATCGTGCTTTGTGACCCCCACCGCTGCATCGTGCAGGGACCAACCCCTCTCTTTAGTGATGATCTCTCCGGACCGGACATACGGGCAGGCATGGCTCTTTTGCTGGCTGCGTTATCTGCGTCCGGAACGTCCACAATCCGCAATATCAGACAGATCGATCGAGGGTACGAACGAATCGATGAAAAACTTTCTCTCCTGGGAGCCTCGATCAAACGATGTTAAAGAAAAAAGACCCTAACGGGTCTTTTTTGTGCGATACAACACGTTATACGTTATTTGCCTTCAGTTTCTTGTATTACCGCAAGAAATTGATCCACTGCCTCTCGCAGCATGCCTTCAGGAACCGAACCCACCTGACGGTGTATCACTTTTCCACCAGCAATAAAGAGCATGGTCGGAATTCCCTGAACCCCATAGCGAGAAGCCCATTCCTGATTCTCATCAGTGTTCACTTTTGCCACTATCAGTTTGCTGTCATAATCTTTGGCGATCTTGTCTAAAATAGGTGCTACCATTTTGCACGGTCCACACCAGGGAGCCCAGAAGTCTACGATCACTGGCAAAGTTGATTCGAGCACCGATTTCTTGAAGGCTGAATCGGTAACGTGAATTGGTTCATTCATTATAGTATCTCCTAATCTTTCGAAAACAAAACCTTTCCGAAATTGTACAGGATTTTTCAAAATCGGAAAGGTTTCTTACAAAATTTATATTCTTCTTACTTTGCTTTGACGGTGATGGTCTTTGGTTTGACTTCTTCGGCTTTTGGAAGGGTTAATTTCAAGATGCCATTCTTGAATTCAGCATTGGCTTTATCGGCGACGATCTGTGTAGGAAGGGTTACCGAGCGGCTGAAACTGCCGTATCTGCGTTCTTTGATATGATAATCGGCTTCTTTGTTCTCGCGTTCCTGCTTTACTTCGCCTTTGATGGTCAGAACCTCGCCCGCGACTGAGATACTGATATCTTCCGGGCTGATACCAGGGATCGAAGCTTCGATAACTACATCATTTTCTGTCTGGTAAAGATCGAGATCAACAACACCATACCCTTCAAAACCGGCTATGGATCGACCGAAATAGCTATCGAGCATCCTATCCATCGTATCCCGTACGCTTACAATATCATAGAACGGATCGCTTTTCATTATCTTTGTCATTTCGACCTCCTTTTCTTGCAACAAGAAAGATACAACGCTTGTATTAATATTATACAAGCGTTGCATAGGAATTTTATAAAATTGCTTTATTTTCTACGATAATCATAAAATCGGTATCCTACCCCACGTTCGGTTAATATATACTTCGGATCGGAAGGATCTTTTTCCAATTTTTGCCGCAAATAATTAATATACAACCTTACGTAGTGAGGCTCATCTCGATATTCATATCCCCATACTCTTGAAAGGATCTGGTCGTATGTAAGCACCCACCCCGCATTTTGTACCAGATGGTAAAGCAGACGATATTCTGTAGGGCGTAATTTTACCTGCTTCCCCTCCACCCAAATCTCACGCCGGTTGAAGTCAATCTTTAATCGGTCATCCACTTCGATCAATTCGTCGGTGCTAACGCTGGCAGATTCAATTCGCCGTAGAACTGCTTTCACGCGACTCACCAGTTCACGAGGGCTGAACGGTTTGGTGATGTAGTCATCTGCACCCAATTCCAGACCGCGCACCTTATCTTCTTCCTCGCCTTTTGCGGTGAGCATGATCACCGGAACAGTGTCGATTTCGCGGATCATTTTTAATAATTCGAAGCCATCAAGATCGGGGAGCATGATATCTAAAAGGATCAGATCGGGCATGAAAGTTCGTAGCTTATCCAGTCCTTCCCTTCCCGTTAACGCTTCATTTACCTGAAAACCATCCTGTTCCAGATTCAATCTGACAAAGCGAGCCATCCTCTCTTCATCTTCAATAACAAGGATCTTTGTATTCGATGAAACTGTTGAACTCATGGTTTATCCTCCTGTACTGGTTCTCCGTTCGGTCACTATTCTTCCATGATCGTTTTTCAATGAATGTCTCTCATGCATGTTATCATATTGTAATATGATAACAGGTTCAATATCAGTATTATATAAATATCCTTGAAGAAGATAACGATGAAACTCGCAAATCTTTTTGAATTACAATCGATCGACTCAAAATTGGATGCATACCAAACGGAACTTGCCGCCATACAAGCACAAATAGGTCGAGATTCAAGCGTGCAAAATGCCAATCAGACGGTCCTTTCTATGCAAAGTGAGGTTGAATTAAATCAACGAGAACTGAATTTGCTGGCTGACGAAGTGGAACGGCAAAAGATCAAGCTAGCCCAAAGTGATGCAATGCTCTATAGCGGGAAAGTTCAAAATCCCAAAGAGCTGCAAGATTTGCAGCACGAGATCCAATATTTGAAAAATAAGATCGCAGACCTGGAAGATACACAGCTCAATCAAATGATCAAACTGGAAGAAATACAAAAATCGCATCAAGCAGCGAAAACGTCATTGAATACTATCGCTTCGCAATTTGCGACCAACCAATCGCAATTGAATGCGCGCAAAGAAGCCATTCAGCTCGATTTTGAAAAGCTTCACCGAAAACGTGAAGTGGTGCTTTCTTCCATTGAACCCGAGCTGATTGCACGTTATGAAAATCTTCGTAAACGGAAGAATGGATTGGCAATAGCAGCATTGGAGAACGACGCATGTTCTGCCTGCGGTACACAATTAACACCAAGCGAGCGTCAGGAAGTTCGCTTAACTTCCAAACTCTTTTTCTGTCCCACCTGCGGGCGCATTTTGTATCACAATTGAAATCGTCAAGAAGGACTGATCAGTCTTTGGAGATCATCATCACTTTTGCCAGCAATGATGACCTTTTTCAATCTCGACGTTGCACCCGAGATCAACCTGACATCCACTTTCTGCACATGAAAACGATCAGCTAAAAAATCAATCAATTCCTGGTTGGCTTTTCCTTTTTCGGGAGCCCCCCTTACCCTTATTTTCAATACGCCATCATCCATGAGGCAGACGATCTCAGTCTTTGGCGCGTTTGGGATCACTTTTACGGTCAAGGAAAGATTTTTCATTTTTTCACGTTGATAACCGCGGCAAAACGACCGGTGTTCCCTTTTTCGGCACGATGAGAATACCAATTTTGCAGATCACAGGCAGTACATATCCCTGCGACCTCGATGGATTTCAAACCATATCTTTCAAGGAGCAGCACATTCGCCTGCCACATATCAAAGTACACCTTCCCCGTTCTTCGTTGAAGGACCTTTTCGCTCTCACCCGGAAAGCTCTCTTCTATGATCTTTTTCGTCGAATCTCCCACTTCATAATGATCAACCCCGATAGATGGTCCAATTCCGGCCAAGATATCTTCAGACGCACAGCCATATTCCGCCTGCATTTTTTCAACAGTCCGACATACAATATGCTTTACGGTTCCCTGCCACCCGGCGTGCGCAATGGCACAGACATTCTTTTTGGTGTCGTAGAACAGCACAGGAACACAATCGGCGAATACCATCATCAAAGCTACCGTCGGGTTCGACGTAATGACCGCATCGCCCTTTTCATGCGGTTTTTCGATAGAACGCGGGCTTTCTGAACAATGCACGATATCGCTGTGGATCTGCCAGGTATCAAAAACATCATCAAAGTTCTTTTCAAAGATGCTCATGATGCGGTTACGATTTTCGACGACATGTGCGCGCGAATCGCCTACGGATGTGGCAACGTTCAATGACTCCCAAGGCTTAGGGCTTATTCCTCCCAATCGGGTAAAAAAACCATGCGCAATCCCATTTTCTTCAAAAGACGGCAGGGTGAAATATCTTAATCCATTTTCTTCTTGGAATCCCATCATGGCTCCTTACAGTTATGGTTGTTCCGGGTTATCCGTAGAGCAACGTCAAGTTTTGGAAAAATGAACATACCTGAGCATAACCCGAACAGAATGCCCGTAGCCGTGCGCATGAGCGAGGTGCTCTCATAGGCATTTCGCAACTGCCAGCCGAAAACGTCTCCCCCGCCCCACTGAACAAGTCCATCGACCAACATCGGTAAGACCCCGAGAACTATCCACAACAAAATGGAAATCGGCTTCCATCTTCGTCTTGATAGTGAAAAACCCACTCCTGAAATAACAAATCCAAAGCCAATGGCTATATCTCGCTGGCAAAGTGCCGTTTTGTATCCGATGAGCTCATTGCCGATAAAGTCTTGCGCAGCGCGGAGATCATAGCTTGCAATGCCACTCACTTTTTCAAAGGGCTCAACATTGGGAACCCCTGCAATACGCAGGGGGTAATATGCCTGCTCACCGAACAAAAACCAGGAACGATATGCCAGTTGATGGCAGGTTATCCGATAGAGTGTGTAGATAACCTGTGCACCCATATCGAAATGCGCGTGCGCCAACAGAGGAGCCAGGAACGCTCCGAGTATGATCGCGAGAAGGAGAACACAAAAAACCAGGATATATCTTCGATAGAACCAGCACCAGAAGTTGTCCATTGTTTTCGATCAATACAGGGGTTCTCTAACATGGATCATGGTTCCGCTGTAATCGGAGAATGTTTCATCGCCCGGATTCAAACTGATATAGCGATTTGACCAACGAAATACCCATTTCGCGTCTTCAGGGCTGGCGTTCACACAGCCGTGGGATCGCGCAGAACCAAAATCGCTGTGCCAGAAGGTAGCATGGATCGCCACGCCCGTGCCGACAAAAAGGCACGTCCACGGTATCGCCATGGTATCCCAACCGGCACCTGTGCCCCCACCGCTCATGTGAATGGAAATCGCTTTTCTCCAGATCCAGTGATCTCCAACTGGCGTAGCCCACTCATCTGCGGGCAAGCCGTATTCATCTAATTTTTGCCCGGTCGAAACCCGGCAGAAATAAACCTCAGTCGCACCTTCATAACATGAGAGCGTTTGTTGGTTTACATTGATGACAATGCTCTTTTCTGCAGCGTCGGGATGAATGGGCGAGATATCTTCTTCCGTCAGTGGTCGAAAGGCTGCTGCCTCAGCCCAGAAGATATCGCCATACCCATATCCATGACCCATATCTTCATTAACGCGATAATAGGTTACGCCATCAGCATCAACTTTGATCTGATCGATCCAGACAACCTGGCTGTAATACAATCGCCACATATCGGAAGATACCCCATTCAACCATGGGGCTTTGGCGGGAGGATTTTCTAGCGTCATCCTGACATAGGGCACCGTAACTTCTGCCCACATACCCTGACCCGGCAATTGTGATGCGGGCTGGTTGGGAAGATTGCGCACTTTTTGAGCACTTGGCAGGTAAACGTACCCTTCAGGGGTTTCCACCCAGCGCTTGCTTTTCCTGCCAGCAGGTGAAGAACCGATCACTTCGCGATTCCACACCAGAAGTTCATCTGCATTAAGCACTCGGATGATCGATGCTTCATCGCTCGGCTTTGTCCACAATCGCACGGTTCCATTTGCCGTAGGAACCGCATTGCGCAACAAATATTCGCCATTGGGGAAATCATCCAGATATGCGAACTCTTTCGCCAATCGCATGGGCTTTTCGTTAGCCAGCAGAACCATGCCACCCAAACCAAGGACTGATTTCTTTAAAAATTCTCTCCGCGAAAATTTCTCATGTGTGTTCATGATTTCAAGCTTACCAATCTACTTTCTAAAAGTCAAACAGAAAATACATTTAACAAAACCAGGCGTCTCTTTCAATTTCTGCGATCAATTTGTCGATTGCAACGCCCCAAAGCGTGTCGTGGCGTTGAAATGAGACTGCCTGCCTGATCTGTGTCATAGTTTTTAAAGTCCCCTGACCCAACCGCCCTTCTGGAATACGCATTTTCCTGATCTCGATTGCGTGAGCTGCTGTGTACAGTTCGATGGCAAGGATGCGCAGCACGTTCTGAGCAATAGAATACGCATGGCAGGCTGCTGTCAAAGAATTTGAATTATGATCTTCCTGGTTCGCAGAGGTTGGCAGTGAGTGCACGCAATCGGAATTCGCCAGATGCTGGTTTTCCAATACCAGGGATGCCGCGGTATATTGCGGTATCATCAAGCCCGATTCCAAGCCCGCTTTCTCATCGTCTGCGATCAACATGGTTGGTAGACCGTTATTCAAGTGAGAATCCAACAACCGAAATATCCTTCGCTCCGATACGGCACCAAGTTCCGCCAGCGCGATTCCTAAAAAATCCATTACCATAGCCGTGGGCTCTCCGTGGAAGTTTCCTCCAGAAATGACATCGCCGTTTTCAAAAAGGAGTGGATTGTCGGTAGCTGCGTTAATCTCGCGCGCTATGATATCCTTCGCATGGCGTAGTGTGTCCCGTGCCGCACCATGCACCTGCGGGGCACAGCGAATCGCGTATCCATCCTGCACGTGGTTGGAAGCATTGATAAACGTGCTCCCTTCAATAGCATGCCAGACATTTTGTGCGCTTTCCATTTGACCTGCCATCCCTCTTGCAGCGTGCAAGCGCGCATCGAATGCCTCTCTTCTCGCCAGCAAGGCTTCCATGGAAAGAGCCAAACTTCGATCAGCCAGTTCACACAGTTTTTGCCCTTTCCAACAATTTATCACTCCCAGCGCCGCGGAGAAGGTTGCCCCATTGATAAGCGCCAGACCTTCTTTTGGTTCCAGGAGCAGACGAGGGATGCCCGCCTTCCGCATGGCTTCCTTCCCACTCATCCGTTCACCTTTGTAGCAGGCATGCCCAGATTCCTGGTCAAGATCTTCTTCACTTCTGGTTACCACCAGTGCCATCTGTGCAAGCTGGCAGAGATCTCCTGACGACCCCATGGAACCCTGCGCTTGCACTTGCGGCGTCACACCCGCGTTCAGCATATCCAGCAGCGTTTGTATCAGCACCAGGCGCACTCCGGAATATCCTTTAGCAAGCGAATTGGCTCTGATCAGCATGGCTGCCCGAACGATCTTTTCCTCAAGAACATCCCCCGCCCCCACCGCATGGCTTAAGATCAGGTTCCTGTTCAATTCCGTCAGATGATCAGCAGAAATCTTCTGCGAATGGAAAATGCCATATCCGGTATTTATCCCATAATAGGGAAAGTCTTTCTCCAGATCCTCACGGAGATCTCGGTTCGACTTGGCAATTCTGGATTTCGTGCTTTCCTGGATCTCGACTTTGTCCATAGAAAATGCCACCCTGATCACCTGCTCAATAGTAAGATCATTTCCATTGATTTGAATCATACAACATCCTTCAGATCACTTTTTGCTATTTCTTTCCGCATCGCGCTCCATATCGCGGTCAGCGATATCACGTCGTTTATCATACAGTTTTTTCCCGCGAGCCAGAGCGATATCTAATTTCGCTTTCCCATTCGAAAGATATATTTCAATTGGGATGATGGTCAAACCTTTCTGACGAATTCCATTCCACAGTTGACGAATTTCTTTTTTGTTTAGCAGCAATTTTCGTTTTCGCTTGGGATCGTGATTCATGCGGCTGGCTGGATCATATGGCGAAATGTGAGAATTGATCAACCAAACTTCATTGCCATCTGTTTGAACATATGCCTCGGCAATGCTGACCTGCCGTGCCCTGACTGATTTGATTTCAGTACCCAACAGGACGATACCTGCTTCATAATGTTCGAGGAGACTATATTCGAACCTGGCTTTGCGATTGGTTGCGATGATCTTCTTATCCATACGATTGATTCTAATTTATTTTTTTGAAATACTTGTCCTCTTCTTTCCTGTTTTTTACCCTTTTGTATATGCAAAACCCAAGATCACTTATGCACGTATATCAAAAAAGATCAAGTAAGGGGTACCAGCATGGCAAAACAAAAAATTACACTGGCACTGGGTGGCGGGGGTTTGAAAGGATACGCCCACATTGGCGTGATCGCCGCTTTGCAAGAACATGGATATGAGATCGCAGGTATTGCCGGAACCAGCGCTGGCGGATTATTTGGTTCGTTTTTCGCGTATGGGTACTCAACGCAAGAGATCCTTTCATTCATAGACGATCTGGATGAATCCAATCTATTCCATCACATGCCCAACGATCCTCCATCTTTGATCGGTCTCAAGGGAGTGCATGTGATTTTGAAAGAAAAATTTGGAGAGCGCACGATTTCAGATTTGAAAATCCCTTTTGCAACCACAGCCGTGGACTTGAATACGAACCGCGAGATCTATCTGGACTGCGGAAAAGTGACCGATGCCATCCGAGCCACAATTGCAGTTCCAGGCGTTTTCCCCTATATCCAAATGGGCAATCTCACCCTGGTGGATGGAGGCGTGTATGATCCTGTGCCTGTCAATCTGGCTCGTTGTATCGCAGGAGAATATCCGGTTATCGCGGTATGTTTGACGCCCCCAAAAGAAGTATCGCGCGATATTTTAAGATTCCAACTGCCATCGTTCTCTCCCATTCCTTTACCGCTGATAGAATATTTTGCCAACTTAAAACTGGGGAAAGCATTGGAGGTATTCTTAAATTCCATGGACATCATGCAAACAGTCATGGCAAACATGCAGCTTCAATTGACGTTACCAGACGTGGAATTGCGACCCGATACCAGTAAATATTTCTTTATCGATAAGGTAGATCCATTTGATTTGATCCAGAAAGGGAAAGAGATTGTCTACACATCGCTGGCACAGATTGAAGCTGGCATCCAATCATTCCAGCGATCTGATCATGTGCCCTCAGGGTTATTTCTTTCTGAATTACCCATTGATCAAGGTTAGCGTTCTGTAATGAACGATATCACAGCGATCAACACGCCTAAGCCCCCAATGATCAGAATGATCAGCCCGATTGGGATGTGCTGGGATATGCCAGATGATACCTCATCCACATAATTGGGCATTGTTTGCGGAGGCGCTGCGGTATAGGTTGGCAGATTGGTGGCTGCAGGTGTGGTAAGGAATTGCGCTGCGAGCGTTGCGTCAATTGTGGCGGTGGTTTCGGGTGTGGGGCTTGGTGGCGGTTCAACGATCGATAATTCACCACCTGATAATGTAACCAACGGTGAATACACCCACCCGGTTCCTGATTCAACTCCAACATAGGATATTAATATCCAATCGCCGCCAGCAGATCGCCCCAAAGCAGGTGCTGATTCACCAGGAAGCAAGATACCGATTTCATCATAGAAAACGCCCGGACCCGAACGCACATTGACCGGATCTTCCTGGAACAGATCCACATACACCATGGCTCCCTGCGGTGTGCCGGTGACAGTTGGAATGGAAATCGTGGGTTGTTGAAAACGAAAATCGGCATTTACCGTATTATTAACGAGAAAAACCAATACCACAGCAATCACAACCGGAAGAATTAATAAAATTCGTTTTATCATCATTAACTCATTTTCAGTGTTTTGATTATAATGCAATCCAATGGAACACAAGATATTTCACGGTCAATTCTCGCCAGAAGAACTTGCAGAATGTCTTCAGATCCACTTCAACCGTGGCAATCTGGTCGTTCAGAGAATCGAATATGAAGATGGTCTTGGTGTTCAAATTAAAACCAGAGAATTCCGCACTTCCGGCGGCGACACCGCTTTGGGAATTTTTCTCAAAAAAGTTGAAGATGGTGTTTCGGTGCAGGTTGGTCAGCAGAATTGGGTGGGAATTGCTGCCAGCATCGGCTATTCCGCCCTGGCTACCTTCATCAATCCGATCAACCTCTTAGGCAGATTGGATGACATTGCCCAGGACGTTGAATACCTTCAGCTTACCGATGAAGTATGGAAAGTTCTTGAGAGCAATGCCCGCGCGCTTGGAAGCGGGTATGAGTTATCAGAAAAATTGCGCAGGATCGCCTGTGAGTATTGCGGAGCAGCAAATCAAGCAGGAAGTGCTACCTGCGTTGCGTGCGGAGCTCCCATGGGTGCCGTCCAGCCCTTCTCGTGCAAATACTGTGGCTTCATCCTGCTAGAGAAAACCGCGGTCTGTCCAAATTGCAAAAGGAACCTTTAACTATTTGGGATTCAGCCAGCTACGCCCATCCTTGTTGATGAGTTCATCAGCACCCGGCGCACCCCAACTTCCTGGCTGGTATATCGGCAACTTTTCTTCGGGGTGCTCATCCCACGCCTTTAAGATCCCTGTGGTGAAATCCCACTGAGCCAGGGCTTCATCCGATCTGGTAAAAAGCGTCGCATCTCCCATCATACAATCGAGCAGCAATCTTTCATATGCTTCGGGTGGTTCACTGCCAAAGGCATCAGAGTAACAAAAATCCATATCGACAGGGGTTATCTCATTGATCGGACCGGGAACCTTGGCACCAAAAGAAAGGTTTATTCCCTCATCCGGCTGCAGCCTAAGCCTCAGAATGTTGGGAGCATCCCCCGCAAGATTTCGCCAATTGAACAGGGAGAGCGGGACCTGTTTGAATTGTATAGCAATTTCCGTCGCTCTTTTTTTCAAGCGTTTCCCGCAGCGAAGATAGAATGGCACCCCCGCCCAGCGCCAATTATCGATGAAAAGTTTCATGGCAAAATATGTTTCTGTTTGGGAATGCGGTTCAACCCGTTCTTCTTCTAAATACCCTTTGATCTCCTGACCATTGATTGTTCCATGACCGTATTGCGCTCGGTAGGTAACGGCGAGCACTTCCTGTCCTTCTGGTGGTCTGAGCGCTTTGAGCACCTTCATTTTTTCATCCCGAACGGAATGAGCGTTGAATGCATACGGTGACTCCATAGCTGTCAGCGAAAGCATTTGAAGCATATGGTTGGCAAACACGTCACGAATGATGCCCATGCCATCAAAATACCCTGCACGTGATTCAACCCCCACAGTTTCAGCTACCATGATCTGCACACTATCAACATAATGATTGTTCCACAGTGGCTCGAAGATACCATTAGCAAATCGAAAGACAAGAATGTTCTGTACAGTTTCCTTGCCTAGATAATGATCAATCCGATAAATCTGATTTTCCTGAAAACAGGAATGCAATTTCTCATCCAGAAGTCTGGCAGATACACGGTCGCTCCCAAAGGGTTTCTCAATGACAATTCGCGTCCATCCAGATCCCGTTGCTCTCTCGCATTGTCTCAGACCGTCGATGATCAATGGATAGGCAGAAGGCGGCGTTGCCAAATAGAAAATGCGATTCTTGATCTTGCTTTCCTCGAGTCTTTCGATCAATCGCCTGAACCCGTCTGGTTTTTCAAATTCTCCTTGAACGTACTCTGCATGCGCCAATAACTCTTCAACGATCTGCCTGTTCACAGGTTTGACCCTGGCAAACTCATCAATCCCTTCTGCCAGGATTTCCCTCATTTCATCATTTGTCCAAGGTCGCCTGGCGAACCCCACAATGCGTAATTTCCCCGGGATACGACCCTCTTGGGAAAGTTCATAGAGAGCCGGTATCAATTTCCTTTTTGTGAGATCTCCCGTTACTCCAAAAATGATGAACCCAATTTCGGCTGATTTATCCATTTTTCACCATCATTTGTTTCCTTTTATCGCATGTCCGCCGAACTTGTGGCGCATGGCTGAGAGCAATTTGAGCGCGAAACTATCCGTCTGTCTGCTATCAAAACGTCGATTTAACGACGCAGAAATAACCGGTGTCGGAACTGCCAGGTCGATCGCTTCATGCAAAGTCCAACGCCCTTCGCCCGAATCTTCCACCCAACTCTCAATATCCTTCAGTTCCGCATCTTCCCGCAAGGCATCGCGGGTTAAATCCAGCAGCCAGGAACGCACCACAGAACCGAATTGCCATATGCTCGCGATCTTTTCCAGGTCAAGACCGAACTCTTGTTTTGCTTTCATGACCTCAAAGCCCTCAGCAATGGCTTCCATCATCCCATATTCGATTCCATTATGGACCATTTTCACGAAATGCCCTGCGCCACTTGGACCAACAAACCCCCATCCGTTTTCCTGGGAGGGCGCCAATGCTTGAAACAATGGTATCAGCATGTCAGCCGCTTTCTGATCCCCTCCGATCATCAATGAATATCCTTCTTCCAATCCCCAGATCCCGCCGCTTACCCCTACATCGAAAAAATGGATTCCTTTATTCCTGAACTCCTTTGCTCGTGCCTCAGAATCTTTGTAATAAGAGTTCCCGCCATCAATGAAATAATCACCCTGTTCAAGAAGAGCATAAAATGTTTGTGCCACTTCCTTCGTTGCCTCCCCCGCCGGCACCATGGACCAAATGATGCGCGGTGGGGTCAGTTTTTCCACGATCTCTTTATATGCAAACGCCACTTCCATACCAATTTCATCAGCAAGACGCTGGGCATCTTCTTTCGAAAGGCTGTATCCCACCACATCAATCCCCCCCTTCTTCAATCTGCGTGCCATGTTGGATCCCATCTTCCCCAGCCCGATCAAAGCTATTTTCATCTCTGCCACCTTTGATTGATCTGCACTCTTTTCTTTATTGTACAATCCTTTTGTATCTCAATTTTTCATCTATCCGCATATCGAAATCATCTTATTTTCCTATATTAGAATATAGATAATCTTCTATCGACATCGGGAGGCAGGATTGAACGAAAAAATGATACCAATCACCGATATCGGCGGCATCCAAATCGGACAAGTCAGTGACCAGGAAAATTGGACCGGGTGCACCGTCATTCTATGCAAAGAAGGAGCAGTTGGCGGTGTTGATCAACGGGGTGGCGCTCCCGGCACCCGAGAAACAGATCTGCTGCGTCCAATGCACCTGGTAGAAAAAGTGCACGCTATTCTATTGGCGGGTGGCTCAGCTTTTGGTTTGGATGCAGCCACAGGCGTAATGCAATATTTGGAGGAGCAGAAGATAGGTGTGGAAACCGGTTATGCCAGGGTGCCCATTGTGCCTTCTGCCATTCTTTATGATCTGGGGATCGGTTCTTCTACCGTCAGGCCAAACGCTGAAATGGGATATCAGGCATGTTGCGACGCAACATCCAACGCCCCTCAGAACGGAAATTTTGGCGCCGGCACAGGTGCTACAGTTGGCAAAATCTTGGGGATGAACCAGGCGATGAAATCAGGGATCGGGTCAGCAGCTATGGAGATCAGTCACGGTATCTATGTAGGAGCCATCATCGCCGTGAATGCATTTGGGGATGTGATCGATCCATCTTCGAACACAATCATAGCGGGTACCCGTTCTCTATCAAAGGGTCCTATCAAGATCGGCGAACCTGGCTATTTTGCCAATACGCAGGAAGTCATGCGTTCCATGGTTGGAAAGACAGTCATGAAAATCGCTGCCAAGCAAAACACGGTCATCGGTGCAGTAGTGACGAACGCTGACCTCACAAAAGAAGAAGCCAACAAAGTAGCGCAAATGGGACAGGATGGATTGGCTCGCGCCATCCGACCGGCTCACACCATGCTGGATGGAGATACGCTTTTCACGATTGCCACAGGGAAAAAGAAATGTGATGTGAATACTGTTGGCGCCTTCGCCGCGGAGATGGTAGCGGAGGCAATTCTCAGCGCAGTGAGGAATGCCGAAGCAGTGGGTAGCCTTCCATCCCACCAATCGATTTCCAGAGAATAATATCAAAGGGCTGGAACCCTCCACCTCCTGAGTGCCAGGATTTTTCCAACCGTATCCCCATAGGTAGAGAGAAAAGCAGGGTTTCTTCTCAATTAGCCGTCTTGCTTAATTCGCCTCGTTGGAACGACGAAAATTGCTGCGACTGAAACGCACGGCAATTGTTACTTTCTCCAGGATTTTTCGGGAGGGTAGATTTCATGATATTTCACACCAAAACGCGCTTCAGCCATCATTGCCGCTACGGTATCTTTCCATTTCTTATAATGGTCCGTTTCCTTATGAGCTGCCGCAGCAGCAGCATCTTTGTACACCTCAACGAGGGCAAATTTTGAAGGATCATCATTTTCTTGAATCACATCAAACGAAAAAATCCCTTCTTCTTGCGAACTGTTGGTTGCATTTTCAATGCTGGCTTCACAGAACGCGCTGATGTATTCTTCTTTTACATGAACGTGTACAATTACAATCAACATGACCGATCCCCGATCTTTTCTAAGGTGAGATTATTATAAAGCAGAGTTCTCGAGCATGACGCATATCCATTCATTGACTCCTCTCTATATGGACGATGAGATCCTGGTTATCAACAAACCAGCCGGGCTGCCGACCATTCCTGATGGCTACGACCTTTCCAAGCCCTGTCTTAGGAATCTCCTTTCGCAGCAATATGGAAGGGTGTGGGTGATCCATCGTCTGGACAAAGAAACCAGTGGGGTCATCCTCTTTGCCAGAACTGCGAATGCCCACCGGAAATTGAACTCCCAATTCGAAAGCCACCGTATTCGCAAAATCTATCTGGCTTTGATTTATGGCTTTCCTTGTTGGGAACAGAGAACGGTCGATTACCCTCTCCACAAGGATGGTGACCGGAAGCACCGCACAGTAGTTGACGAGAAAAATGGCAAGCTGGCGCTAACGATCATCTCTGTATTGAAAAGGGCAGACAATCACTCCCTGATCGCAGTTGAGATCAAAACAGGCATCACCCACCAGATCAGGGCACACCTTTCTTTGCTGGGTTTTCCGATCATTGGCGATTCACTCTACGCATTTTATGCTTTACGATCCACAAACAGGTACCTCCCTTTCGAGCAAGGCCGTATGTACCTGCACGCTTTCTGTCTTGATTTCATCCACCCAGCCACCAACGATCACACGTATATCGAAGCACCAATTCCCGCCTACTTTCAAGACGCTTTGAATCCTGATAACGCACAATAACGCACAATTGGTTGTTGACTTTTCGTTGTCAATTGTGTATAGTAGAATCTTGCGCAGCACGCAAACTTGTAAGATTTTTCTATAAAACAAAAGTATTATTGCTTTTTATTTTGAAAACAGGTATGCTCATAAAGAGTAATTGTTTTTTGCGTGCCATAATTTTGTTTATTTTTATGGAAAAGGTCGTATTTAATTTATGGCAAAAAGCAAAATAAACGTTATCGAAGATGAAGACGATGTCATCGGTTACTCCGCAATCGCAAGGCTTATCGAACTCGGTCGACAGAAATCGTATGTAACCTATGATGATATATTGCATTTTTTCCCCGAAGCTGAACAGGATCTAGGGCAATTAGAGGAAGCCTTCGCCACGTTGATGAGCGCGGGCATTCCCTATCTGGAGGATGACGAAAGCCTTCCCGAACCCACAGAAGATGAGATCCTCAAGGACGAGGAACCGGAAAGTTTCGATGAAGAAGATTTGGAACTGGACGCGGAAATCGATGACCTTCGCCATATCGATACCGACGACACCATTGGGCTTTATCTAAAAGAAGTAAGCCGCGTTCCGCTGCTAACGGCTGATGAAGAAGTGGATTTGGCTCAACGCATCGAGCGAGGTCGGATGGCACGCGAAGAACTGGCTAAGAGCACTGTCACCGATGGACGCAGAGCAGAACTGCGTGAGTTGATCGAAGATGGATGGGCAGCTCGTGAACACCTGGTAACCGCCAATTCGCGTTTGGTCATCAGTGTAGCCAAAAAGTATATGGGACGCGGTGTTCCTTTCCTCGATCTCATTCAGGAAGGAAACATCGGATTGATACGAGCTACCAAGAAATTCGATTATCGCCGTGGGCATAAATTCAGCACCTATGCCACGTGGTGGATCCGCCAGGCGGTCACCCGTGCCATTGCTGATCAGGGGCGCACCATTCGCGTCCCGGTACACATGGGCGACCAAATCAACAAGCTACTGCGCATTCAACACCAATTAACGCAGAAATTAGGTCGCGATCCGAGTATTGACGAACTGGCTGATGCACTCGATGTGACGCCAAAGAAAGTGGAGAATATGATCAAAGTATCCCGCCGCCCGCTTTCTTTGGAGACACCGACTGATAATGAAGATGATTCTGTACTGGGCGATTTCATCGAAGATGATGAGGTTCCCGCACCGGATGAAACCGCGACGTATAATTTATTAAAAGAGCATCTTAGTGTAATATTAAATTCACTCCCACCGCGTGAAGTGCGCATACTGCAATTGCGCTATGGGTTATTGGATGGGCAAGCCTATACGCTGGAGGAGGTCGGCAGAAAGATGGGCGTGACGCGCGAGCGTGTCCGCCAGATAGAGGCGCAGGCTCTCAGCCGGCTGCGCCACCCGACCGTTCGACGGAAATTACGCGACTATTTGGGAGAATAAAATTGGGACTAGGTGGCTATGTCAAGGATTCCTTTACGAAAATACGTTCAAGAAATTGAAGTCTTGATCGAGAACGGAAACCTTGATGAAGCCCAAAAACACTGTCTGTATGTACTAAAAACATTCCCTAAGAGCATTGCTATTTACCGATTGTTGGGAAAGATCCTCATGGAAAAAGGCGAATATGAGGATGCGGTATATCTGTTCGAAAAAGTTCTCGAAGTCATACCTGACGACTTCATTTCCCACGTGGGTTTGAGCTTTATCGCCGAAGTGCGTGAACAGCTCGACGACGCTGTTATGCACATGGAACGTGCTTTTGAGTTGCAGCCAACCAATGCGCTTCTCAAAGAAGAACTCAAACGTCTTCATCTAAAAAAAGATGGCATCGAACCGCAAACTATCCGCCTGACCCGCGGAGCATTGGTCAATATGTATTTGCGCAGCACATTGTACCCGCAAGCGATTGCCGAATTGAATATCGGTTTGCAGACCAATCCCAACCGTATCGATTTCAAAGAACGCCTCGCCGAGGCGCTCTTGTACCAGGGCGATAAGATTGCAGCGGTGCAAACCAGCATCGATATCCTGGGAAAAGCTCCATTTAGTTTCAGCGCCAACCGTATCGCCTACGAGGCTCTTCCCTCCACATCCGAAGCTCTGGATATACAGGCTTTCCATCGCCATCTCATCGAGATCGACCCCTATTACACTTACGTAGGTGATCGAATCAAGGCGGTAGAAGATGTTCCGGATGTGGCTGTCAGCATTGAGCGGTACAACGGAAAAGAACCCCCAATTGACCTTGCCAATTTGAACGTTCAAGAAGAAATCGAAAAGTATTGGAACAAGCCCAATAGCTGGAAAGATCAAGAAGCCTTGAATGCTGAAATAGCGTGGGATAGCATACTTGATAAGAAGCTTGCCAATAAACAAGAGGAAACGAAAGCGATAGCAATCGATTTTGTGCCCGAAACAGCCGGGGAAGCGATTGAAGAACCGATTGAAGAAAAAGACAATCTCGAGCAAGGCATAGAGATCAACGAGCAGCCTTCTGGTAATGAGATTCCCGGATGGATTTTTGATAATCCTGAAGAAGCGAGGCATGATGACGCCCCTGCCCGCCCTTCCACCAATTCGGTGATCAGCGAAACTCCACCTGCCATGGAGTTGAGTCAAAACGAGAGCGGGATGGTCGATCAGGATGTCCCAACCATTTCTGAACCGGAATCTGAAATCATTTCAAAACATTGGGTAAAGATCGAAAACGGACAGGTCAATCAATCCCAATCCAGCCTGGAAGATACCAGGAAGATCAGGCTGCAAGAAAGCGACGACGAAACTTATGCGTCAGCACTTCGCTTCATCGAAAAAAACGAATTTCACACAGCCATTCAAAGTTTCAATGCCCTTCTCGAAAAGTCAGCCCATGTAGAAGACATCATTCAAACATTGGAGCACTCAACCGAAATTCTCAAACAGGAACCTGATAGCTGGTATGTGCTGGGCAAAGCATACCAAAAAAACAACCAAAAAGAAAAAGCACTGCACGCATTTCGAAAAGCCGAAGAAACATCACTTTCGTAGAGGAAGATACGCATGGAAGAAAACTTTGAAAAAACCCTCGTTCTGATTAAACCCGATGGTGTCCAACGGAAATTGATCGGTCCGATCATTTCCCGGTTTGAAAGTCGCGGTCTTCAATTGGTGGCTATTAAAATGGTCCAGGTCAGCCAGGAACTGGCAGAAACACATTACAAAGAACATTGGGGCAAAAACTTCTACAGTGGGCTGGTTAACTATATAACCGCAGCTCCTGTAATCGCCATGATATGGGCAGGTGAACATGCTGTCGAAGCGGTCCGCCAGACCGTCGGCAAAACCAACCCTTTAGAAGCTGCCCCTGGCAGCATTCGCCATGACTTTGCTCTGCTCACCAGCCGCAACCTCATCCACGCTTCCGACTCACCGGCTACTGCCGAACGCGAAATCGCCTTGTGGTTCAAGCCAGAAGAACTATGCAATTGGGCTGATCAGCATCACCCCTGGATTTTTGGAAAAAATTAGATCGGTTCAAGAATTCGCTTGACGCTGTGTGCTTCCTGTGTTAAACTCTTGCTCACATCACGGGGGCGTGGTGTAGCGGTTTAACATGCGGCCCTGTCAAGGCCGAGATCGCGGGTTCGAATCCCGTCGCTCCCGCTCTTTTTTCGAGAAATACGAAAGAAATACTAATGATTTCAATTAAAACTGAAAAGTCTGTAGAAGAATCATCAGAAGAAGACGATTCAGACCATCCTGACCACCACCCATTAGCAAATCAAAAACACTTTTTTCTCGTTCACAATCTAGAATTCTGTTGGTTAAGCAATTCTAGTGTCTCTTTATTAATTTAAATATGAAACCGGATTGTGAGGCGCAATGTTTTTCGAGATTTTTATAATGCTTGCTCTAATTTTTCTAAACGGTATTCTGTCAATGGCAGAAATGGCAATTGTTTCAGCAAGAAAACATCGTCTTCAACAGAAATTAGAAAATGGGAAAAAGGGTGCAATGGATGCACTTGATTTAAAAAAGAATCCCAATCATTTTTTATCGACGGTTCAAATTGGAATAACACTGATTGGCATATTAAGTGGCGCATTTGGTGGCGCAACGATCGCAGAAAAAATCGGTTCACGGCTATCAAATTTTAAAGCACTCGCACCCTATAGTGAAGGAATTGGTGTTGCCATAGTCGTTATCCTTACGACATATTTTTCTCTCGTAATTGGGGAGCTTGTCCCTAAACGCTTGGCTTTATATGATGCCGAAAAAATTTCCATTGCGATTGCACCGATTATGAAGTTGCTTTCAAAAATTACAAAACCTATCGCAAATTTTCTCAGTGGTTCTACGAATGTCATTCTCGGCATTTTTGGTATTCGTCCGTCTTCTGAACCTGAGATTACCGAGGAAGACTTAAAGGTACTGTTAGATGAGGGAACAGAAAGTGGAATTTTCGAAAAAACTGAGCAGGATATGGTTGAACGCATTTTTCGTTTGAATGACCGTGCAATCAGTTCTTTCATGACGCCAAGAACCGAAATAGTATTCCTTGAGATTGATGCAACGCATAAAGAAATTTATCAAAGAATAACAACCCACCCTTTCTCACGTTTTCCTGTGTTTAAGGATACGCCAGATAACATTGTTGGAATCATACAATCACGCGATCTCTTATTGCAAAGAATAAATGGTCCCGACTTTGATCTTAATAAAATACTGATCAAACCCATTTTTATCCCCGAGTCAACTCCTGCTCTTGATGTATTGGATTTACTCAAAGCATCATTGACAGAAATAGCAATTATCGTTGATGAATATGGTGGCGTTTTAGGATTGGTTAGTATCAACGATATTATTGAAGCAATCGTTGGAGACATGATGAATCCTTATGGAAAATTCGAGGCTGAAATAATCCAGCGTGAAGATGGGTCGTGGTTAGTTGATGGCATGGTTTTAATGGATGAATTAAAAGAAAGTATCAGCATAGATAAATTACCCAATGAAGAAGAAGGAAATTACGATACATTGAGTGGTTTAATGATGTCTCAGCTCGGTAAAGTGCCTGTAAGTGGCGACTATTTTACATGGGGAAATCTTCGTTTCGAAGTGGTTGATATGGACGGGAGACGGGTAGATAAAGTTCTGATAGCCCCTATCAACAATACCTAAAAGATTGAACTTGTTTTTTCTGCATGTTAAGGGGAAGAACAGCAGAGGGAGTTGAAAAGCTGCTTCGACAACCGTTGAAGTAGCTTTTTTCGTTCACACGGTAAGGTGCAAGTCCACTCGCCCAGGGCTGTTGAATCTTTCCATCGGCTGACCGTAGACCTTTTTCATAATGACCAGAACCATATATAATTCCATTTTCAGAACAATTAGGAATTAAAGTGCCAACAAACCAAACTGCGGAATTTCCAGCAACCTGGAACCAGGTCGTTGCCTTCCGTCTCTCTCGGCACCATCTCCTGGAGCGCGCACCGGCAAACGCTCTCGCAGCGGTCGCGGGCGATATGGCAGGGGTTCAGGCTCAATTGCTCTCAGCAGCGCAGATCTCGCTTTGGTCAAGAGTGCGCGATCTACACACGGCAAATATTGAAAGAGCCCTGAGCGAGCGAGTTCTGGTCAAAGCAGCTTGCATGCGCCAGACGCAGTTCATAGTGCCCTCCGAGCAGTTGGCAATCTTCGTCCGGGGCTCTGCACGGCGTGCCGAAAAAGAGATCCGCTGGGCTCGTGGCAAGGGTGTGCCCGACCGAATCATCGATGCAGCAATCGATGCGGCGCTCGGTGCGTTGGATCAACCGCGCACCCGACCGGAGATCGCCGAACACGTTAGCCGCATCCTGGGCGTGCAAGCGCAAACCATCCGCGGTGGGGGCTGGGGAAGCCGGAGGAAGATCGCTGCTGTTCCGGTTGGTGAAATAACTTTTCCAGTCGTAGACCTCCTGCACCTCGCAGCCGCCCGTGGCGTTGTCTGCTCAGGTCCCAACCGCGGGAACGAACCGACCTTCGTCCGAGCTGACGCCTGGATCCCCAAGTGGCAAGATGTAGCGAAAGAACAAGCCGAAGTCAGTCTATTGCGCAGGTACCTGCGCGCTTTCGGTCCGGCCACCGCCACAGACTTTGCCCTGTGGACCGGTATGACGCTCACAGAAGCCCGCGAAATCTGGGCGCATGAGCAGTACGGCTTCATGCCAGTCACCGTTGAAGGGCAAGCAGCGGAGATTCTTAGAGATGTATTGGCGCAAGCTGGATTCGAACAACCACTGGTGCGCCTCCTGCCGTATTTTGATACGTTCCTTCTCGGTCATAAAGAACGGGATCATCTTGTAGCCAGAGAGCACCAGCCGCATATTTACCGTGCGCAAGGATGGATAGCTCCGGTGGTATTGGTGGGCGGTCGCGTTGTGGCTGTATGGGAGCAAGTTCGTGAAGGGAATCACCTGCGCGTAAAAGTAACGAAGTTTGAGTCCATTTCGCCACGCATCATGAGCGGAATACAAGAAGAAGCGCACAACCTCAGCCAATTCCTGGGGGTACCATCCGTTGACATCCAGATGGACTAAATAGCGAATTTTTTGGCGCGCTCGTTAAAGCACAACAGCATTTCTGAACGCTCTCATATGAAATTCTGGTTTCTTATCTGATCAGGGTGAGGCTTCAGCGAATTCTTCAGGAGACTATGCCATACCCCAGTTTTAATATTTCGTCTCTGATCGCTTCCTCAGAAACGATATGTTCATCGAACTCAACGACCATCCGTGCTTTATGATAACTTGCTTCCACTTTTTCTATTCCTGGAAGGGTATCTTCTACCCTTTCCAGCGCCAGCGCACAATTCGGACAATGCATTCCTTCTATCTTCAAAATGATCTTCTGCATGAGCTCATCCCCTTATTCATCAACGATGATCAACCCCGTATACATCCCCATCGAACAGGAAAAAGGTATGCGGGTCCCCTCTTCTTGAGCAGGGATTTCGAGAACGACTTCCCCGGTCACATCGAGCAGCTTCTGTATTCTGAGTGTCGGAATGACAAAAGCCCGTGCACACGAATTGACGTTCTCACTCACAAGTGTCAACTGGATCGGCATGCCGGCTTTCACATGCACTGCGTTGGGGTAATACCCGTTGTTTTTTACCGTGATGGTGATTCCATTTTCCAAAACCGCGGAATCTTCCGAAGTTTCATCAAGAGCAGCACCCACAGGAACGCTCGAGAATTCAGGAGACAGAGACGTGTCAGCCTCATTTTTATTGGTCAAATTATTGACTATGCGGGTTATGGAAAGCGGGGATCCTGCCAAAGTAATTCCACCATCAATCGTGATCAATGCAAAGACCAATAATACAATCGCCACAAACTTCATGAAGTATCTTTCCAATTTGGCGCCAAGTTGAAACGAAAAATACATCACGGCAAAAAAGACTGGGCTGGTTCCCAGGGTAAATGCTGCCATCAAAACCGCAGCTTGAATTGGATCAGCCGTAGCGATCGCAGCCGCCATCATTGCTTGCGTTACTCCGCAAGGCATGAATACCGTCAAAAATCCGAGGAATGCCGGAATCAAGACCGACGATGTCTGCTGCCTGGTTGCACTTTTCCGCACGAACCGTCGAAAAAATGCAGGAGGTTCAAAGGAAAAGAAACGAAAAATCGGATGAACGTTCAGTATGCGTAAGGCATTCCCTAACATAAAGATGCCAACAGCGATCTGCAGAATGGCACGGGTAAAAGTGGACAATTGAAACATTTGTCCAACCAGACCCAGAAGAAACCCTGCCAAGGTATAGGAGATCAACTTCGTCAGTAAAAAGATCAGAAGTGGATATGCCAGATGGAAAGCCTTGTCGTGTTGCTGTGTGCCTTTCCTCCTATTCTTCGTATGTGCCAGATCAGTTTCCACCTGATTGACCAGTGAGCCAGCCAGCAACCCTCCCTGAACTGCCAAGCAACTCAAACCGCCCGTGGTCAATCCGGTTATAAAAGCCAGAATTATCTTTTCCATTTTTTTACCATATGTGTCTTTTGCTCACTATGCCAGTGGCAATATAATACTACCATACAGGTAGGATTTACCTGATAACGAATTTCGCTTCCTATCCCTTTTGTCTGTGATACCTTCTCAGAATCCCAATGGGAGAATTCCATAATTTGCCGAAAAGCGCAGATGCAGGAGTTCTCGTTGCTGCTCGCCAAGTTGTGCCAACAGATATGTAAGATGCTGGACATCTTCATCCTTTTCAACGGTACAATTTTGTATAATGAGCAGGTACAATTTCACAATCATTCAACCTTATAATTAATCAAAGTATAAATCTTGGAGAAGATGATGAAACTGACGATCACCTCTGCGGAAACATTGGAAGCAATTTACTCACGAAAAGATTTGCCCCCCACCCTACATAGAATCCTGGAACAAAATACTTTTCAGGAGAGAGCCGAGACGGAATTCCTTGTATCTGTGCGCGCCAGGAATAGCTTTCCTGATTGGGGAGCAGGCTTGAACGCCATCAATCCCACAGCTACTTTAGCAGCTGGTCAGAAAACGCCTTTTATCTCCTTGCTTGAAAAAGGGGCAGGCTCACTGAATGAACTGAAAGAGGTTCAACTTGATTTGGATGAATCTGATCTGCTGGCTTACGAAAAAGTTAGCAATACTCCAGCCGATCGCCCGATCATCTCTGTGATCATCTACCTCAAGTTCAAGGAAAGAATGATCGATCAGTTGCGCATTGCAGCCACCGGAGTTTCAAAAGCTGCGTATGATTGCACCGACTTCTCCGAAGATATGTCGGGCAAGCGTCTTGATAGTGTTCTGATGAAAGCCATCAGTGAAAAATTTAAAGAAGTGATCACTCCTGTTGATACCTATATGGGCAGCACAGTTTACCGCAGAGACATGGCAGGAGTGTTGGTTGAACGAATTTTGTCAAAAAAGATCAACGGAGATTTGTAATGGGTAATGAGACTGCTGTGAAATTTGAACTGAATCAATCCACATGGACGGGCAGTGCTGATTCTAACCAGAACGCCCTGGATTTTCTCCGTGGTTTGAATCTCAAAAGCATCAAATCTGGGTGCAGGGTTGGTGATTGTGGCGTATGTACGATTCTTTTGGAGGGGCAGCCGGTTCGGTCTTGCATGCTAAAAGTAAAGGATCTGGAGGGGAAATCTGTTTTAACTCTGGAAGGATTGAACCAGGACGGGAAAATGCACCCGCTTCAAGAATCCTTCATGGAAACAGGTGCCATTCAATGCGGTTTCTGCACGCCAGCACAGATCTTGACCGCCAAGGCTTTCCTTGACAAAAATCCCAACCCAACAGAAGAAGAAGTGCGTTCCAGTCTAAAAGGCGTTCTATGCCGCTGCACAGGATATGTGCGCATTGTGGAAGGCGTCATGCGAGCTGCAGCAAGAATGCAGGGTAAAAAACTGGACGATTTTGGACCATTGTATCTGGATCTGCCCGAAAAATTTGCAGATATCCACATACCCGAACCGTATCTGCGAAAGGACGGCAGAGAGTATCCGCTCCCTCCCCTGGTTTACACCCCTCCATCCATGTCCAAAACAGACGTGGTCAACCAGACTCCTAAAAAAGTTGACGCACAAAAACTTGTTACCGGTAAACCTGCCTTCACCGATGATTTTCGCCCCGAGGGGATGCTTTTTGGCGCCATATTGACCAGCAATGTAGCCCATGCTCACATTCGTTCGATCAACATCGAAAAAGCGAAGGCACTTGCTGGTGTGCGAGCTGTGCTGACCTATCAGGATGTCCCACGCGTGAAATACACTTCTGGCGGACAAAGCTACCCGCAGCCACTCCCTTATGATCAGGTCAGTCTGGACCATAAAGTGCGCCATGTGGGTGATCGCGTGGCAGTGGTGGCAGCAGACACCCAGGAAATAGCTGACAAAGCGCTGCAGCTCATTGAAGTAGACTATGAAATGCTGGAGGCAGTTGTCGATCCACGCGAAGCTATCAAAGACGGGGCGCCGATCATCCATGATGAAGAGGATACAGAAGGTATTTACGATGCAAAGCACAACATCGTGTATCACATTGAAGCGCAAAATGGTGACCCAGACAAGGTGTTCGCTGAGGCAGATCATGTTGTCGCCGGTGAATTTCACACTCCCAAACAGCAACATGCACAGTTGGAACCGCATATCTGTATCACCTATTTTGATCCAGATGATCGATTGGTCGTCCTTTCCAGCACCCAGGTTCCCTATCATGTGCGACGCATCATTTCTCCGCTGGTCGGCATTCCCATCAAGAACATTCGAGTGATCAAACCACGTATCGGGGGCGGTTTTGGGGGAAAGCAGGAGATCCTGCTGGAAGACTTGTGTGCTCTTTTAACCATCAAGACAGGCAGACCGGTACGCCTTGAATATTCGCGCCGACAGGAATTTACCAGTGGCAGAACCCGGCACCAGCACTATATCCAGTACAAGGTGGCTGTGCAGGATGAGATAGTCACGGCTGTGGAATTGAAGCTGCTGGCAGACACGGGCGCGTATGGCACGCACGGTTTGACAACCAGCATGGTTGGCGGGTTTAAGGGGTTAACGCTATATAACGCTTTCGACTCGCGCTTCATTTGCGATGTTTTGTACACCAACACTCCCACCGCTGGCGCCTATCGAGGGTATGGCACCATGCAAGAACTCTTTGCATTGGAAGTGCTTATGGAAGAGATCGCTGAAAAATTGGGCGTGGATGTGGTTGAATTCAAACGCAAAAACTGGCTGAAGCTCGGTGAACCGATGCATATGGCAAAGAAACTTGGCGAGGGACGAGAAGGGTTCGACCAGTCAATGGCTTCTTCTGGGTTGAGCCAGTGTGTGGATATCGGCTTGAAAGCCACCCGCTACTACGAAAAACGAAAAGAGTACAAGAACCAATCAGGTACGATCCGCAAGGGCATCGGCATGTCCATTGCCCTGCATGGTAGCGGCATTGCCGGGTTGGATATGGCTGCAGCTACCATGAAGATGAACGATGATGGATCGTTCAATCTGCTGATAGGCGCCACCGATATCGGTACCGGATCAGACACCATTCTGGCACAGATCGCGGCAGAAGAGTTGGGGGTCACGGTGGATGATATCATCGTCTATTCATCAGATACCGATTTCACCCCATTCGATAAAGGCGCGTATGCCAGTTCTACAACTTATATCAGCGGGGGCGCGGTCAAGAAAACTGCCGCAGCCATCAAAAAGCAAATCCAGGAACAGGCGGCATTGATGCTCAAATGGGATGATCCCGAAAAGTTGACCCTAAAAGATTCCCGAGTGGTCTCCCCTGAAGGGAAGTCTGTTACTTTGCAAGAAGTGGCATTGAGCAGCCTGCACCAGCTAAACCAACACCAAATCATGGCAACCGAATCGCACCGCAGTTATGTCAGCCCTCCGCCCACCGCCGCACAGTTCGCAGAAGTCGCGGTGGACACAGAAACCGGCGAGATCAAGGTCGAACGGTTATTGATGGTCGTGGATTGCGGGCGCGTGATCAACCCCATCACCGCTGCGGGTCAGGTAGAAGGCGGCATGGCGCAGGCGCTTGGTTTTGCACATTGTGAAGAAACCTACATCGATGAAAAAGGTCAAATCCTTAACCCTCGTTTTGAGACCTATCATACCTATCTGGCGAACGAGATGCCCCCAACCGACGTGATTTTTGTTCAAACCGACGAACCAAGCGGTCCATTTGGCGCCAAATCGATTGCGGAGATCTCCATCGACGGTGTAGCCCCTGCACTGGTCAATGCCCTTCACAATGCCAGCGGCGTCTGGCTGCATGACTTGCCACTCACCCCCGAAAAAGTATGGAAGGCATTGCATCCAGAAAAACGGCATGAAGGCAAACAATAAGCTATACGAAGTCGCTCTCCTTTTTATGAAATTGGGGATCATCGGATTCGGTGGTCCCCTTGCCAACATTGCACTGATGGAGCAGGAGACCGTTCACAAGCGCAAATGGGTTAACCAGGAAGATTTTCTGAACATGCTGGCGATCACCAACCTCATCCCGGGGCCCAATGCGGTTGAGATGGCTTTGCATCTGGGCTATGTCTATGCCGGCAATGCCGGGTTATGGATCGCCGGTGGTGCCTTTATCTTGCCTTCCTTTTTACTCAGTCTGACTTTAGGAATTCTGTATTCCAAATTCGGCAATGTTCCACAGGTTGAGGCGGTATTTTACGCTATTAATCCGCTCTTGATCAGCGTCATCATCACATCCGCTTTCCACATGGGCAAAGAGGTTTTAAAAGATTGGAAAGCCGCGACGATATTTGTCGTTTTCATGGTAGTCGCGCTGCTTGGTCTGAACGAAACGCTGGTGATCATCCTGGCTGGCGTGGTCTGGGTTTTACTACACCTGCCACATAAACCAAAGGAAAAAGCGAACCTTCTCGTTCTCCTGCCTCTAATATCTGAAGGTTTTCTCAACCTGCCGCGAACTTCTGTGCCCTTTATTTTTCTATACTTCCTAAAGACAGGAGCCGTCCTGTTTGGCAGCGGGCTGGCGCTGCTGGCGCTCATCCAGAATGATGTCGTCAATACATTCCATTGGCTAACCCAGCAGCAGTTAATCGACGCGATCACGGTCGGTCAGGTCACACCCGGTCCGGTTTCGTCCACCGCCACATTCATCGGGTATCAGATCGCAAGTTTCCCTGGCGCAGTGGTTGCTACAGTAGGCATCTTTTTGCCCTCTTTTCTGATCGTTCTGCTGATCTTGAAATGGATACCGAACATCAAAAAAGGCGGCATATTTCACGATTTTCTCCAGGGTGTGACAATTGGAGTGATCGCCTTGATCCTGGTGGTAGCATATCGCATTTTTCGATCAGCCATTAACGATGTCTTTACCCTGGCTATTGCTCTGATAGGTCTCTTGCTCTTATGGAAAGAGAAGGTTGAAACAATTTATCTCGTTCTGGCTGGAATAGCCATTAGTCTGATCAAATTCTATCTATTCTAGAAACAGGTACCGCAATGAACAAATTCAATGAATTCTTGAAATCGAAAAAACTTCTCGTTTCTGATGGCGCCACGGGCTCCAGCCTTCAGCAGCATGGTCTGGATAAAGGAAAACCAGCGGAAATTTGGCTTTATGAAAATCCAGATGCCATCCAGCAACTTCATCTTGATTTCATCCGGGCTGGTGCGGATATCTTGCTCACCTGCACGTTTGGGGCAAATGCATTGCGTTTGGAGCACGCCGGTTTGAGTGGTAAGGTGAAAGAAGCCAACACACTGGCTGTAAAAATTGCTCAGAACGCAGTGGCAGACAGAGCGGTATTGGTGGCGGGTTCCATAGGACCGCTGGGACAAATGTTGAAACCGCTGGGATTGCTGGCGGTGGACGATGCCCGCAATATATACGCTGAGCAAGCGCAGGCGTTATGTGAGGCAGGGGTCGATCTGCTGGTCATAGAGACACAATTTGATATCCAAGAGGCGTCGGCTGCCATTCAGGGTGCCCGGTCGATGTGTGACCTGCCCATCATCTGCTCTTTCAGCTATGATCGTGGAGTAAAAACCATGATGGGAGTCTCGCCCACCCAGATGGTACAGACATTCTCCAGTTTCAACCTGGCAGCGTTTGGGATCAATTGCGGGAAAAGCCTGGAAGATAACTTGAGATGCCTCAAAGAACTGAAGCAGGTTACAGACAAACCGATCTGGTTTAAACCCAATGCCGGCTTGCCAACCGTCGACGAAACGGGAAAGATAAACTACAGTACCACCCCTGCAGATATGGGAAGCCAGGTGAAGGAATGGGTGGCAGAAGGTGCTGTGATTATTGGCGGCTGTTGCGGAACCAGCCCCGCCCATCTGGCTGCTATTGCGGAAAAAGTAAAGGAATCCGGAAGTTAACCGCACTTTTCGGTGATTTATTCGTTATCAAGGAAATGAACGACTCACCTGCTGGCAACGATAGGCGTTTTCATATCGGCGATATCCCGGTTAGTCCCGGATTGGTTGTCGCCCCGATGGACGGTATAACCGACTCCGCTTTCCGCACCATCCTGTGCAGGCAAGGCGCCACCTTATGTTATACAGAATTTATCAATGCCCGGGATGTGCTCTTTGATTCCATTTTCTACACACGAAAAATTACCCGCGTACGGGCGGAAGAACACCCTATCGGATTTCAGATTTATGATAGTGATCCATTGAATATCTTGCAGGCGGGCAAAAAACTGATGCAGTTCCATCCAGACTTTTTCGATATCAACATCGGCTGTTCGGTTGCTCGCGTGGCTAACCGCGGCGCGGGAGCGGGCTTGCTGCTTGACCCTGCCAAGATCGCGGAGATTTTTGACCGCATGACGGATGCTTTTTCCATTCCCATAACCGCCAAGATCCGCCTCGGCTGGAATGACCGCACGCAAAACTACCTGCAGATCTCGCAGCTCATTCAGGAGCATGGAGGCGCCATGATCGCGGTTCACGCCCGCACCAAGGAACAAGGATTTGAAGGAAAAGCCAATTGGGCAGCCATCCGACAGATCAAAGATATCCTGAAAATCCCAGTGATCGGAAATGGAAACGTGACCCGCGTGAAAGAGATACACGAAATGCGTGATCTCACCGGTTGTGACGCCGTCATGGTTGGGCGCGCAGCCCTTGCGAATCCCTGGTTATTTTCTTATAGAGATCGTGAAGAAGTTTCCAATAAAGAAGTCTTCGATCTCATGCAAAGCCATTTGGGGCTCCTGCTTGAGGATTATCCTGTGGGCATTTCCCTGATCTTCTTTCGCAAATTTGTCAACCAGTATTTGAAACCCCTCTCGTTAGATCGGCAGCAGAAGATACGACTCTTCAGTCACACACAGCCTGATGAACTGTTGAAGGCAGTGCAAGGTCTGCTCGATTTAAGATAAACATAACCTCTCTACCATTACTTTCATTACATTTCATGCGTGCATAAGTTTTATATCCTTTAACTGGTAAGACCATTTACCAGTTGGGAGAATATGAACTGGGAACCCCCTGAGAAACCCACCGATTTTACCGAAAAACGTCTGATCGAAGCGATCCTTCAAGGTGTGTACCCCGTTGATTCCTATTTGCCCTCGGAACGCGAGCTCTGTGCGCAATTAGGAGTGACCCGCCCCACGCTGCGCGAAACGTTGCAGCGTATGCGTCGTGATGGATGGGTCGAAATCCATCAGGGCAAACCAACCCGGGTGCGCAACTATCTGCAAGAGGGCAATTTGAATGTCCTCAACGCTCTGGCAAATGCCAACGCGCAGATCTCTCTGAACATCGTCGAGAGCCTTTTGGAAACGCGCTTGCTTCTTGCGCCAACCTATTTCACCAACGCCAGTCGTCTTCACCCAACAGATCTCACCGACTTTCTCATCAGAATCATCCCCATTTCCAATGAACCCGCGCAAGCTGGTCTGTTAGATTGGGAATTGCACAAAAAAGCGTCATTTCTTTCAGGAAATCCTGCTTTTCTTTTAATTCTCAACGGTTTTGAGCAGGTTTATCTGAAGATGGCGGAAAGATATTTCGACCAAGCTGATGCAAGGGCAGCCTCAGAATTTTTCTACCGCAATGTTCTTCAGCACACGCAGGAACAGGCGTTTGATTCTGTTTTTCGCTGTACCCAGAAAATGATGCAAGACAGCATCCAATTCTGGAGAAATTCAATAGCAACTTTGGAGGAGTTATGAAACGATGGAATGGCTGGGGAAAAACGGACTATACCTATCATTTTGCCGAAAGCTCAAAGCAGTTCGTCGAAAGGATGGTAGGGAAAGGGGAAATCATACCCGATGCCACCCTGGAAACTGTTTTGAAGAAAGTGCCAAACTCACGCCTGCCAGAGAACAAGCTTTACACAACCGATGCTGAGATCCGCTTACGCCATGCGCGCGGTCAGAGCTTTCCTGATTGGGTCGCCTTACGATATGGCACTGTCGACACTTTTCCCGATGCGGTTGCCATGCCATCTCGTAAAGACGATTTTGACACGCTGATCGATTTGGCAAAAAAGGGAAATTTTCACCTCATCCCTTATGGAGGCGGCACTTCGGTGGTGGGGCATATCAACGTTGAAAACCGCGATACTCCGACATTGAGTGTAGACCTTGCTCGCTACAACCAACTTTTCCACCTGGATGAGATCAGCCACACAGCTACGTTTGGAGCGGGTGTTTGCGGACCGGATATGGAAGAAACGCTCAGGCAGCATGGTTTCCGCTTTGGTCACTATCCGCAATCGCACGAATTTTCAACGCTGGGGGGTTGGATCGCATTGCGTTCGGTGGGAACGCAATGCTATTATTACGGTCGAATCGAGCACCTTTTTCTGGGAGGGTTGATGCATACTCCGCAAGGCTTGCTGGAGATGCCGCCATTTTCCGCTTCCGCTGCCGGACCCGATCTGCGTCATTGTGCGCTCGGTTCTGAAGGGCGCATGGGCATCATTTCCGAAGCCACGGTGCGCATTTCTCCCCGTCCACAGTTCGAGCATTTTTACGCGGTTTTTTATCCCGATTGGGACAGCGGTTTCGCGGCTCTGCGCGAGATCGTTCAAGCCCGCCTGGACGTATCGATGCTACGGTTGCTTGACAAATTCGAGACGGAAACCACCCTGCAGTTATCCGGAAAAGAAAAACTGGTCAAGCTGGCAGATCAAGGATTGCGCCTGATCGGCATGGGTGAAGAACGCTGTATGATGCTGTTCGGAATCACCGGCTCACCCGTCGTTGCGCGCACCACCTTGCACCAGGTACAACACATCGCTCGCAAACACCATGGCTTCACAGAAAAGAGATTCATCGGCAAATTGTGGTTCGATTCTCGCTTTACCACGCCTTATCTGCGCAACAACCTGTGGGAGTGCGGTTTTGCCCTTGACACACTTGAATCTGTTTTTCCATGGTCCAGGGTAGCGGCTGTTAAAGATGAACTCGAAGCAGCGCTTTTTAATGGCTTGCAAGATGAGAACGAACGGTTGATCGTATTCAGTCATCTCTCGCACATGTACACTGACGGTGCCAGTTTATATGTGACGTATTTATTCCGGCGCACCGATAACGCTGACCAAACCCTTGAGCGGTGGAAGAAACTGAAACAAGCCGCCAGTGATGTCATCGTAAAGAATCATGGCACCATCAGCCACCAGCATGGCGTAGGGATCGATCACCGCCCCTACCTGCCGTTGGAAAAAGGTGCCCTCGGTATGCGCTCGATACAAAATTTTTATCGCACATTCGATCCTGATGGCATCATGAACCCTGGGAAATTATATTGAAGGAAAAAGTATGATCAACAGCAATCAGATCCTTGAACGTTCAGACATAGCAAACCAAATCTGGGATGCACTCATCATCGGCGGCGGGATCACCGGTGCAGGAATTTTCCGTAATCTGGCTAATGAGGGATATCGGGTTCTTTTGATCGATCAAAATGACTTCAGCTTTGGCACATCCAGTCGATCTTCCAAGATGGTCCACGGGGGTTTACGGTACCTGGCTAATGCCCAGTTCCAGGTAACATATGAATCGGTTCGTGAACGGGAAAATCTGCAAAAACAGTATCCCAATTTGGTGCGCCCTCTGCAGTTCCTGCTGCCAATCTACGACCATTATAAGTACAGTGCGTCCTTCTTCAAAGCAGGTATCGGGATCTACGATCTTTTTGGGTCAAAGTGGAACCACGGCTCATACACCAGCGCTCAGATCGCTGCAAATTTCAGCGGGTTGAATCATTCCGGTTTAAATGCAGTGCTGTATTATTATGACGCCGAAGTGGATGATTCGCGTCTGGTTTACAGGGTGCTCAATGAAGGAGTGATGGCTGGGGGGATGGCTTTCAATTATATGCAATGCACCGGGTTTCTACAGGATGCGTCCCGTAAAATTGAAGGCGTCCAGATAAGGGATATGCTTTCTGGAAAGGAAAGCGAATTGCACGCTCATGCGATCGTGAACGCAACCGGCCCTTGGACCGATGACCTGCGGGTGAAACTACACACACAAAAAGCGATCAGAAAACTGCGCGGCAGTCACATTATCTTCAAACAGGAGCGCGCACCGGTAAAATATGCTTTTACCATCTTTCATCCATCCGACGGCAGAGCCCTTTTCGTTATCCCCTGGCAGGGCACGACCATGGTCGGGACAACCGATCTTGACCATCCCGAGGAATATGAACGGGAGAAACCAGAACCTTTCATGACTGGAGAGGAAATGGATTACCTGTTGGAGGCAGCCAATAGGCTTTTTCCCAATCTCCACCTGGATGAACGGGATATCGTTTCTTCATTTGCAGGATTGCGCCCCATTATTTCCATGGGAGGCATGGATCCTTCCAAAGCATCGCGCACCCATCGCATTTTCAAAGACGAAAACGTATTTTCGATTGCAGGCGGCAAACTCACCACCTTCCAACGCATGGCGGAGGACCTGATCAGGCAAATCCGTCCATCACTTCCACCCCAAAAAGAGAATCATCAATCAGTAAGCCCGACCGAAGAGGGTTCAGCAAAATCACTGCAAGACAACGCTCCACAAAAACGTTTTTCTGGCATTTATGGCAACCTGCTCCCTACTTTTCTTTCCGAATCGAAGGCCGATGAGTTTCAGCCACTGGGGAGCACCCCTTATACCCTGGCTGAAATTCGCTGGGCGGTACGCAATGAAATGGTTTGCCACCTTTCTGATCTGCTGTTGCGCCGTACCCGTTTGGGTCTACTTGCTTCCGAGGGAGGGACTGGGGTGCTGGATGCGATAAAACCGATTGTGAAACAGGAACTGAAATGGTCAGAGGATATCTGGCAAAAAGAAGTGCAAGCCTATCAGAGAATCTGGAAAGATTGTTACTCGCTGCCTTCCAAATGATTCTATAATCTAATTGATTCAATGATTTTAAGGAGGATTCATTCATGGCTGGAGAATTATTGCTAACCATCGACAACGGAACGCAGAGCGTGCGGGCGCTGGTGTTCGATCTGCAAGGGAATATGATCGCAAAATCAAAGGTTGAGATCATTCCCTACGTATCCCCACAGAATGGTTGGGCAGAACAGGACCCCGAATATTACTGGAAAAAGCTATGCGAAGCCTGCCAAAAACTGTGGAAAGAGAACGAGATCGATAAAAAATCCATCGCCGGATTAGCCGTCACAACCCAACGCTGTACGGTGATCAACCTCGACCAAAACGGGAAGCCATTGCGCCCTGCCATGGTATGGCTCGACCAGCGGCGTACCAGCGGCTTAGAACCGGTGCGTGGTCTGTGGGGATTCCTCTTTAAAGCAGCCGGCATGGAAGATACAGTTCGTTATCTGCAATCAGAAGCGGAAGTGAACTGGATTCGCACCTACCAACCTGAAATTTGGAAACAAACCCATAAATTTCTCTTCCTTTCCGGATATCTGACCTATAAATTCACCGGCTTATACCGCGATTCGGTGGGCAGCCAGGTGGGTTATTTACCGTTCGATTATAAAAAACAGACCTGGTGCGCAAAATCAGATTGGAAATGGCAGGCTGTACCAATCGAGAAAGAAAAGTTGGTCGATCTGGTAAAACCTGCGGAACTATTGGGCGAAGTAAGTCGGCAGGCATCACTGGAGACAGGCATACCGGAAGGACTGCCGGTTATCGCCGCAGCGGCGGATAAAGCTTGCGAAGTGATTGGTTCGGGTTGCCTGGACCCCCATATCGGATGTCTTAGTTTTGGCACAACTGCTACCATCAACACCACCCATTCCAAATACACCGAAGTGATCTCGCTCATCCCCCCCTATCCATCTGCGGTGCCCGGCGCTTATAGCCTTGAGATCCAGATTTACCGTGGATTTTGGATGGTGAGCTGGTTTAAAAATGAGTTCGCGGATAATGAGCAACGCATAGCAAAGAACCGTGGTGTGCAGGTTGAAGAATTGTTTGATGACCTGATTGCCTCTGTGCCACCCGGGTCGCTTGGTTTAACCTTGCAGCCCTACTGGTCGCCCGGACTGAAACAGCCCGGACCTGAAGCCAAAGGAGCCATCATCGGTTTTGGGGATGTGCACACCCGCGCGCATGTTTATCGTTCTATTCTGGAGGGGCTTGGATATAGTCTACGAGAAGGAGCCGAGCGAATCTCACGGCGCAGCAAAATTCCCATCACGGAGGTGCGCGTCGCCGGCGGTGGCAGCCAGAGCAAATTCGCTACGCAATTGACCGCCGATATCTTTGGGCTGCCTGCCGCCAAACCGCATACCTATGAAGCATCCGCTCTGGGGGCAGCGATTGACCTGGCAGTAGGGCTCAAACTTCATCCTGACTTCACTACCGCTGTTTCAAGTATGACCCGCATCGGTGAGACGTTCGAACCAAACGCGCAGAATCACCGCATTTACGAAGAGCTTTACCAAAGGGTATATTGCAAAATGTATAAATTGCTCAAACCGCTGTACGAAGAAATTCGTGATATCACCGGTTATCCGGCTGATTAGGAAACTTTTCGAGCAATCGCTTCCCTGACAATAAAGTGCAATCCACCATATTCAGGGAAAGCAACGCATCGAAAGATTCATCGAAAAAAAGGATATCCCGATCACTGGCGGGATATCCTTTTTGTTCTGACCAGGTACTACCGTATATCTTTATATCTTTTCCCCTCTCTTGCAGAAACGATGGCTTCGGTCAAAGCGATCCACTGAAATAACCTTACCCTGTGATCAGTTCATTGGGGATGAAATGATGCCTGTTCAGGAAAGGAATGCGGATATGATCCTCTCGAAAATCAAATAGCGTAACCGCGCAGTTCATCAGTTCAAACCATACCGGAAACGCATCGGGAATGGAGAGGATGCGCTTGATCAAATAATTGAAGAATTCGGCATGACTGACAAAGATCACCACCTCGTCTGGTTGGTTATGGTTTGTAAATAAGGCTTCCAGAACCCGCCCCGCACGCCCATACCGTTCTTTCTCTTCCTCAAATGCCCGGTTCCACCAACCATCCTCACGAGTATCATCGGGAAAACGCAGGAGCGGATACTTTTCTTCCAGGAACGCTTTGCCTTTTCCGGGCATGCCAATATGTTCGCCGCTTGCATGGTCGATCAGATATACTCCCCCAACCTCGTGCAGGTCTTTGTACCCGTACAATGAGAGCTGGCAGCCTGTAGCCACTGCTGAAGCTGTAGCCACAGCTCGCTCCATGAGACTGCAATATAGCGTGACGGGCACATTTCGCAGCCCCCCTTGCCCATCCGCTTGCACTTTATCGATCTCTTTTTGCATGAATGCAGCCAGATAAGGCAGTTGTTTTTTCCCTGTCTCTGAGAGTGGTGCATCTTCATTGCGTTTTTCATAAGAACCAGTGGTATCGTAAAGTGCGTTGTTGACGGATTGCGCGTGACGGATATAGAACAAAAGCATTATGGGTATTCTCCTGTGATGTTTCGATTAAACTCCCTTATTTTACCCGATTCATACTACACTATCCGTTGTCGAGCGTGGTAAAATCTTTTCGCACTACATGTCCCTGTAGCTCAGTGGATAGAGCGCTGGCCTCCGGAGCCTGAGGCGGGAGTTCGAGTCTCCCCAGGGACGCCATTACTTTAAGGATTGGTCGGAGGAACTTTGTTTAACAAATTTTTTCCACAACTAGGATTGGCTGCCGTGATCTTTTATGTTCTGGCAGTGCTTGTAGGAGGGGCAATCACTCCCGGGTACAACCATATATACAATACCATCAGTGAACTTTCCATCCCGGGGCAGCCTGATCGCTGGATCATAAACAGCCTGTTCATTCTTTATAATCTGTCCTTATTCCTGTTCGCAGCCGGTGGTTTCCAATTTGTCCACTTGCGGCAGCAAAAAATAGCACGATTGGTTTTCATACTGGTCATGGTGTCAGCAGTGCTTGGAATTGCTTTCATCATTTTTCCACAGGATGTGCGTGGTGCTGAAGCAACCACAGCGGGAACCATTCACATTATCCTAGCAGGGCTCACCTCTCCGATTACGATTGTGTGTACGATATTGATGGGCATTTTGCTTATCAGAGAGAAAAATCTGCATACATGGGGCATCGCATTTGTCGTTTTGAGCATCCTTATACTGATCAGCGGTGCAGCAACCGCCTACGGTGTGGCAACCAACTCGATGTACGGCGGTCTGCTAGAAAGAACCACTATCGGCATTTACTTGCTATGGATCGCCATCCTTTCCATCATGATCATCAAAAACAAAGCCATTCTGCTCGATTGATTTTTTAAGGGTTGGCGCCCGGTTCTTAAAGGGGCAGCCTGTTTACGATATAATCACGTTTCAATAAGCCGAAGTCATGGTTAGGAGTGCGGAATATGAAGATTTACATCAGCGGTATCAGCGGGTTCTTGAGCATCAATTTGGTGCGCTATTTGTTGGGTAAAGGGCATAAGGATATCGCCGGTATCGACCTGGTCGATTTTACCTATCCCGAACGGGACAACATTGCGTTCACACAGGGTGATATTCGCGATAAAGAAGCTGTACGCAGAAGCATGCAGGGAGCGGATATTGTCATCCACACCGCCGCTGCGCTTCCCCTTTACACCCCTGAAGATATCTACACCACCGACGTGGTCGGAACGCGCAATCTGCTGGAACAGGCGCAGGCATATGAGGTCAAGCGCTTTATCCATATTTCATCAACCGCCGTGTATGGCGTGCCAGATCATCATCCCCTGTACGAGACAGACCCCGTATGGGGTGTGGGTCCATACGGCGAAGCGAAGGTTCAAGCCGAGGCGGTATGCGAAGAATTCCGCAAGAAAGGCTTATGCGTACCCATCATCCGTCCCAAATCTTTTGTCGGTCCTGAACGGCTGGGTGTATTTGCCATTTTCTACGAATGGGCTTCCGAAGGAAAGAATTTCCCCAACATCGGTAGCGGCAAAAACCGCTATCAACTGTTGGATGTGGAAGACCTGTGCGCTGCCATTTATGCCTGCATGACCCTCCCAGAAAAACAGGTAAATGACACCTTCAATATCGGTGCGGCTGAATTCACCACCATGCGTGAAGACTATCAGGCGGTGTTGGATGAGGCAGGTTTTGGCAAACGGATCATACCTTTCCCTGCTAAACCGGTGGTTGCAGCGCTTAAAATTCTGGAAGCGCTGAAGCTCTCCCCCCTCTACCCCTGGATCTATGAAACCGCCTCGAAGGACTCTTTTGTTTCCATTGAAAAAGCCCAGCATCAGATCGGGTTTAGCCCAAAGTATTCCAACAAAGACGCCATGATCCGCAATTATCGCTGGTATCTGGCAAATAAAGACACGTTCAAAGGAGCAGAAGGTGTGAGCCACCGGGTACCCTGGAAACAGAAGGCTCTCAAGTGGGCAAAAGTCTTCTTTTAATCGTTTCTTGAAAAACCGGTTTACCGGATCTGCTGCCCGTCAAAGAACCAGAGACATAGCTAGTGAATCAAGCCGAACACCAGCATAATTCCAAAGATGGAAATTACTGCGCCCAACACAGCGCGCCAGCTCAGCTTCTCACCTCGCATGGCTGCCATTGGCAAGATGAAAATAGGGCTGGTAGAAAGCAGAGTTTGCGTAATTCCCGCTGGGGCGCTCTTCACCGCGAGTTGTTGCAGCCACAGGCAGATATACGTGCCGATGAATGCAGTCAAGCCAAGCAATTTCCATATATTTTTCCGGTCGGTGCTGTTTTGCCACCTACCCAAGCCCTGACGGCTGGCGCCCACCCAGATGAGGGTAAAAAGAACCCCCGCGCTTAATCGCACCGCAGCGCTCTGCAGTGGTGTGATCACCCCCTCGCTCATGGCCGAGCGGGAAAGCACCAGACCCACCGCTTGCCCAAGAGAAGCCAGCACACCCATCAGAATTCCTCTGTGTGAAGTTTTCGTATCGCGTTCTTCCGTATCCTGCGGGGTGCGCTCTGTAACCACCCAGCCAACTCCTCCCACGGTGATAAAAATACCCAACCATGCAGTCCAACTCAACTCTTCGCCCAGAAATATCCAGGCGATCAAAGCAGTCATGGGTGGTGCCAGCGCGAACAACAGCAGTGCTCTTCGCGATCCGATATCTTTCAGCCCTGCATAATATGCCGTATCACCCAGACTGATCCCGATGATGCCGCTCAAACAAAGCACGAAAATATCAGACCAAGGAATATTCCTGAAATCCTCTCCTAACAACAACGAAGTGGCGGTCAACAACAGGGTGGCAATAGCGCCTTTGATGACGTTCAATTCTTTGGGTGGAATGGCTTTCGCTATGGTTTCAAGCATGAATGAAGAAAACGTCCATAATATGGCTGCCAGAATGGCGTATCCTCCACCGATCAATGCGGACATGGACGAATGATTACTCCCGTTCTCATCAATGAATAATGGAGCGAGTATATCACTCTCGTTGCTCATCACGAGCATCAATTTTTGATCAATTTCTTGATAGCAGACAGGATCTCCCCATTGGACAGATGAACAAGAGCTATAGCTGTTTTTTCTGTTAATGCCCCATTGCTGAGGTTTGTCAGGTTCTGCAACGGTGCTTCCAACATGATCTTCTCGACCATGCGCTCATGCAGAATATTTTCCCCTGCGGGAGCCTGCTTTCGGAACTCCCTGTGCATGATGGCAAACACCAGTTTCCCCCAAAAACTGCTTTTGAAATCGATTAAGGGTGTGTTCAGGGTAAGCTTCGAATGATCCGCCTTGGAATTATTGGGCAACGATTTTCCATACAACCCTTGAAAGGCAGCCTGCTCAAAATGATTATCCTGGATTGCTGCATAGACGGTTTCTGGCAAAGGAATTTCAGTCGTGGCGGGATCTTCCCCCTGATCCACTACCAACCTCCCTACCAGTCGCAAGTCTCTGGATGATGTTCCAATGCAAATCTGATACTCGCCACACGCTACCTGCCAATCTTTCTTTCGGGTATCGTAATAGGCAAATGCCCGTTTGTTCAGGTAGAAAGTGACCTTTTGGGTTTCTGCCGGTTGGAGCGAGATCTTCTTGAAGTCTCTCAATTCTCGCACGGGATTGAACCCAGAAGTATCGCTTCGACCAACATAGACTTGCACGACCTCTTTGCCGGCCCGTTCACCACAATTGCTTACCGTACAACTGACCTCCACTGTTGCACCTGGGTTCATCACTGTGGGGTTTATTTGCAGATCATCATATGTGAATTCCGTATAACTCAAACCGTATCCAAAGGGGAACAGTACTTCACTGTTAACCTTGTCGTAATAGCGGTATCCCACATAAATGCTCTCCCGATACTCAACGGTCTGCGGTCCTCCGGGAAAATTATCATAAGAAGGGTTATCTTCGAGTTTCAAGGGGAACGTTTCTGCCAGTTTCCCGCTTGGGTTCACTTTGCCAAACAACACATCCGCAATAGCCCCGCCTCCCGCCTGCCCGCCCAAATAGGCTTCCACGATTCCTTTCGCATCATTCACCCACGGCATTTCCACTGGAGAGCCATTGCTCAGCACCACCACAATATTAGAGGTTACTTTTGCCAGTTCCTGCATCAGATGGTTCTGGTTATCGGGCAAACGCATATCGTCACGATCGATACCTTCAGTTTCGTACAATTCCGGCAAACCGAGAAAAACAATCACCACATCAGCCTGCCCAGCCGCTTGGCACGCGCACGATTCCATTTCTGGGTTGACGGTCGCTTCTGCCCTTACAAAACCGTCTTCATATCGAATGCTCCCCGAATCGTTGATATATCGAACCATTTCATCGAAAGCATTATCCAAGCGAGTGGGATTGATCACCGAACTTCCATAACCTTGATAGCGTGGCTTCTTCGCGAAATCACCGATCACAGCGATCTTCCGTGAAGGAGCCAGGGGCAAGATTTTTTCTTCATTCTTCAATAACACAATACATTCTGCTGCTGCCCAGCGCGCTAATGCGTGATGGCGATCTTCATCATATTGAAATCCATCTTTTCTATTCTGGACGCTTTTGAAAACCAGGTCCAGCACGCGTCGTGCACTCCTCTCCAAGATCGCTTCTTCTAATTCTCCTTTTTCAATTGCATGCGCGATCTTTTCATCATTTTCATATTTTCCCCCGGGCATTTCCAGGTCCAAACCAGCCTGCAAGCCATCCACCCGCTGGTTGACCGCCCCCCAATCTGATATGATCAGTCCCTCAAAACCCCACTCCTGTCGTAGAATGTCGTTTAGCAGTTGCTCATGTTCGCTGCAATACGCTCCATTTAACCGATTATAGGCACACATCACCGTCCAGGGATGGGCTTCTTTTACGGCTTTTTCAAAAGCGGGCAAATAGATTTCGCGCAGAGCGCGTTCATCCACCACCGCGTTGATTGCCATACGCCGGAATTCCTGGTTGTTGACAGCAAAATGTTTCAGCGAAGTTCCGATCCCTTTGCTTTGCACCCCTTTAATGTGATTGACCGCCATTTCTCCACTGAGAAAGGGATCTTCGGAAAAATATTCAAAATTTCTACCGCACAGAGGAGAGCGCTTAATGTTCACGCCCGGACCCAGAATGATGCTGACCCCCGCCTGCAGGCATTCTTCAGCCAATGCTTCTCCGATCTCAAAAAGCAGATCGCGATTCCAACTGCTCGCTAACGCAGATGCAGTCGGGAAACAGGTCGCCGGATAACTGGGGACAAAAGACTGGCTTTCATTGGAAGGGTATTCTTTACGCAGTCCATGTGGTCCATCCGCCATCATGCTGGAAGGGAGATTCAACCGTTCGATGGGTTTGGTATGCCAGTTATCCAACCCTGAACACAGAGCGGCTTTCTCCTTTCGTGTCATTTTGGAAATCAAATTGTCTATATCCATAAACCACATCCCCTCACTTCACCATTTTTCCAAATTTAAGGTTTTCGTACCCCTTATTGTAGATATTATAAATGCATCGTGTCACGAACGCGGCACAAATATACAGCAATCACCCCATGAATAGACAAGAATGGGATAGAATCATGAAAGCTAAACAACATCCCATTTTTCGCGAGTTCTGGAATCATGAAACGAAAGCGTTCAGTGTCGGTCTTATCATTGTTGCTATGCTTTGTTTGCTTCGGAATCAACACCCATCGCTCCAAAGATGGGATGGAGATGATCTATATCCCTGCCGGGAAATCCTGGCAGGGATCAGGGGAATGGGATCATGAATGCAAGCTCAACGAGACACCCGAGCACAAAGTTACCGTAGATGCGTTTTGGATCGATAGAACGGAAGTAACAAACGGCATGTATGCGCAATGCGTGGATGATGGCGTGTGCAACCTGCCAAGCAGCCGCGAAGTGAACCCTCGTTTTTACAATGCGTCGTACGTGAATTATCCGGTGGTTTATGTAACCTGGCAGGGCGCTATGAATTACTGTAGCTGGAAAGGGGGACGGTTGCCCACTGAAGCCGAGTGGGAAAAAGCAGCGCGCGGTACAACCCGCAGGAAATATCCCTGGTCCGAAGGCTACCCCACACCTGAAAACGTCAATGCAGCCAACAGCGTTGGAGATACCACCCCTGTAGGATCATATCTCGCAGGCGCCAGTTTTTATGGGGTTCTAGATCTGGCAGGAAATGTCAGAGAATGGGTCTATGATTGGTATTCTGAAGACTATTACGCATCAGCTCCTCGAGAGAACCCTATGGGTCCAGATACCGGAACCGATAAGGTATTGAAAGGCGGTTCCTATTACGACAACTATGAGCACACGCGCATCGCTGACCGACTATTCCATCCGCTTGACTCAGGAGGTATAAACCGCGGTTTTCGTTGCGTCATTCCAGACCTCTGAACGATTTGGAAACAACCCATAAAATCGGGTATAATGCACTCCAGTTCACATAAACAATCCTAAATTGAAATTTTCAGAATGCGTGCTGCATTTCTTTGAAAAACCTGTGATGCCTAACATCACAGGTTTTTTGTGAAAATACCATTCGTCGCAATGCAGCATGTTCTCCATTTTCTGCAAATATGCTACACTCATCGTAATGGGTTAAAGGCACTTCTTGCAAGAAATGGAAACAGAAATCAATTTATTACATACAAAGTTCTATTTGCCCAAAGCCCGTGAACAGCTTGTTCATCGGTCACGTTTAACGCACCTTTTGGAAGAAGGGCTGCAAGGTCGGATGGTTTTGCTTTCTGCACCTGCAGGATATGGGAAGACAAGCTTATTGGCTGATTGGACCCAGGAATTCCATCATCCAACCGCCTGGCTGACACTGGATGAAAATGACAATGACACCGCTCGTTTCATGGAATATTTCTTCCATTCGTTTTTCAATCGGGGATATATTCAATTGCAACAATTGCTCACGGAAAAAGCAGCGCTGTTTTCAGGAAACCTTCGCCAAAACCTTGACATTCTATTGAATTGCATTCTCTCTTCTTCAGAAAATATCATTGTTGTCTTGGACGATTTTCACCACATTCATTCGCCCGTCATTAATGAATCGATCAACTACATGGTTGAAAACTTACCGGCCAATGCGCATTTTGTGATTTCAACGCGGGCTGATCCGGTCGTTAACCTTCCCAATTGGCGCGTACGAGGTTATCTGACAGAGATCCGCAGAGCGGATCTCTGCTTCACATTAAAAGAATCTACGGAATTCTTTCAAAGTGCGCTGGGAGATATCTTCACCCGGAAAAATGTGCGTGCATTGACGAACAAAACCGAAGGGTGGATCGCCGGCATGCAGCTAGCTGCATCTGCTATCAAATCGTTGGATGACACATACAGCATTGATCTTTTTATTGAATCATTTAAAGGCACCAATCGTTTCATCTTGGATTATTTATTGGACGAAGCGCTCAAGAATCAATCGGAAGAAACACGCAACTTCCTTCTCTTCACATCGTTATTGGAACATTTCAGCGCTTCTTTATGCAACCACGTTTTAGAGAGAAATGACAGCCAACAGATGCTCGATTTTTTAGAACGGAACAATCTTTTTATTGTTCCGCTGGACAATGAACGCACCTGGTACAGATACCACACCTTATTTGCTGATCTTCTGCAAAGCCAGTTGGAAAAATTGGACAAAGAACGAAAAAGGCTGATCCATCAATCGGCTGCCAATTGGTTTGAAACTAATCATTACTACAATGAGGCGATTGAACATAATCTTATGGCTGAAAACATGGATGCGGCTGAACGGTTGATCCAACTCAATGCAGCCTCTGTGCTGAATCACAGCCAATTCACCGTATTTAGTAACTGGCTGAACCGTTTGCCCAGAGAAAAACTGTACCAAAATCCAACTCTTTGCACATATTACGCTTTGACATTGCTATTGCGAGGGAATTCTTATCACGAAATCAAGCAAATTCTTGAATCAATGCAAGAATTTGCTGATGCAGGATTTTATGGACCAGCTTTCATCCGATCACTGCTCGCTATCATCCAGGGGAATCCGCAAGAAGCCCTTCAACACCTAGATCTAATAAAATCGAACCCACCACAAGAGGATGAATTCTTATCAGGTTATCTTGAACTGATCCAGGCACTAACTTTGCCGGTAAACATTAATCAAACGATAGAAAATCTGCGAAAAACATACTTGCGTTCGAATATAGCCGGAAATTTGGTCATTGCCATCACATCACGATCGTATCTTGGCGATCTCTACAACTTTATGGGGAAACTAACTGAAGCTCAAAAAAATTATCAGGAAGCCCTCGATCTATCCACAATTGATAAAAATGCATATCTCCCGATCGGAAGCAACGTTCTGCTCGGATTGGGGGAGATCGCTTATAAAAGAAATCAACTTGATGAAGCAGACCGGTTTCTAAGCGCAGGATTGGAAATCAAAGAGAACATTGCAATCAGTCATTTTTGGGGATTATGCACCTCAAAAGCCCGCGTTTGCATCGCTCAGGGGAGAATTCAGCAAGCCCTTGCATATATGCAACAAGCGCAAGAGCTGGCTATTCAGTTTGATACCACTGAATTCGATGATTTCGTTGTTTCTTGCCGAATTGCCCAATTGCATCTATTGATGGGGAATCTCGATGCTGCGGAAGAACGTGTAAACGCCCTTTCGATGCATGACATTGAAAAGAGCCGAGATCTGGCTTCATTCTCCATCATATATACTCCAATTCAATATCTGTACCCTTCTACGCTGGCATGCTGTGCCATACATCAAGGTAAATTGTCCGAATCGATCGAAATTCTATCAAAACTCTATCACGAATCGGTCGAGAAAAATCTGGGGGATTTTGTCTTGCAGTTTTCCGTTTTGTTGGCTGTTGCCCATGAAAAAAACAATGCCCGAGAGGAAGCGCTCGGTTATCTCCACAAAGCACTGGATCTGGCATACCCGGAAGGGCAGGTGCAGATCTTTCTTGAGCAGAAAGAAAACATTCTCACTCTACTCTATGAAGCAGCCCATCGGAATATCCATCCCGAATTCACCGGTCACTTGCTCTCCCTCTTTCCGCAAATGAATACCCAGGAAGAGACGGACAAGTTTATCATTCACGATGGAGAAATTATCGAGCCATTAAGCGATCGCGAGATCGAAATTCTGGCGCTGATAAGTCAGGGATTCTCCAACCAACAGATCGCCGTTCAGTTCCATCTTTCGCTATCCACCGTAAAAGTTCATACCTATAACATCTACCGTAAACTGCAGGTACATAGCCGTTTACAAGCGGTCTCGAAAGCAACTCTACTGAAGATCCTACCCCCAACGAAAAAATAATACCTGAATAATACCTTTGCTCGTTGTAGTGCGTGCCATCAGGCGATATTCTTGAGTTTAAGAATACAGGAATGCGTTTGAATGGGAGAACTGAGCAATTACTATCAAATCTACATCCAGGGTCATCTCGGTCAGAATTGGTCAGAGTGGTTGCAATCATTTCACATCCAGCATAAAGAAAACGGGATCACCGTTCTGACCGGTCCCATCGTGGATCAGGCTGCATTGCGAGGATTGCTAGATCACTTGTTTGACCTGGGTATTTGCATCCTCTCATTCAGACGTTTGGGTTTTCACCCCGAGGGAAGAATCTTTTTCTCATTGTGATGTAACAGACTGACGAAAGGAGAAGAAAAAGACGATGAACAAGACACTTATGAAACTAGGGATCGATTATGTGGGGGATCACGGCTTAGCGCTGGCATCCAAGCCAGTGATCCGGAAATTTGCGGTCAACAAAGCCCTGAAACTGTCGGAGGAAGGCTATTATGCCAATCTGGAGCGCGGGATCTACACGCCAGGCGAATGCGAAGATCGCTATGCCACCAGCCAGGCGATCATTGCCACGGCTGAACGCGTGCTCACCAGCTCGCACGCCATCGCTCCCGCTTACCTCAAAAAGCTGGCTGACATCATGCTCAAGAGTATCGTGGTCGAAGGCGGGGATGTGCAAACCCAACAAGCCTTCAAAGCGCTGCACGGACGCCGCCCGCCAGGGTTCCTGGTGATCAGCCCGACCAAAGCCTGCAACCTGCAATGCAAGGGGTGCTATGCCAGTTCCTCAGAGGTTTCGCATGAGCGCCTGAAATGGGAGGTGTTTGACAGACTGCTCAGCGAAGCGCGCGATATCTTTGGGATCCGCTTCATCGTGATCAGCGGCGGCGAACCCTTCACCTACAAAGATCAGGGAAAAGACCTGCTGGACATGGTTGCCAAGCACGACGACATGTTCTTCATGTCCTACACCAACGGGCTTTTGATCGATGACAAAAAAGCCGCTCGCCTGGCCGAGTTGGGAAACTTCTCGCCAGCCATCTCGGTCGAGGGCTGGCAGACGAGAACCGATGAGCGCCGGGGAGCGGGGGTGTTTGCCGGGGTCATGGATACCATGGACAGACTGCGCAAGCACGGCGTACCGTTCGGCATTTCCCTCACCGCCACCACCCAGAACTGCGAAGAGCTGTTTTCGGATGAATTCATGGATTACCTGTTCTTTGAGCAGGGAGCTATGTATGGGTGGGTATTCCATTACATGCCGATCGGTCGATCCTACACGCTGGACCTGATGCCCAGCATCCAGCAACGCCAGTGGATGTGGCAGCGGTCATGGGAACTGATCAAAGAGAAAAAGCTCTTTCTGGCTGACTTCTGGAATCACGGAACGCTGGTGGAAGGGTGCCTGGCGGCTGGGCGCAGCAGCGGAGGAGGCTATCTATACATCAATTGGGATGGCAAAGTGATGCCGTGCGTCTTCGTGCCCTATTCGCCGGTCAACCTCAATGACATCTACCAGCAGGGCAAAACCATCGCCGATGCCTGGGAAGAATCCTTCTTCGAGCGGATTCGCATGTGGCAGGCTGCATATCTCAAGCGGGATGGGCAGCGCGGCAACCTGTTGAACCCCTGCTTCATTCGCGATCATCACGATGTTATGCGCCGGATCGTTGCCGATACGGAACCGGACCCTGAGAATGAAGCGGCTCATGAAGCGCTGCTGGACGGTGCATATGAGCAAGGCATGCTCGCCTATGGGAAAGCCTACCAGGAGCTGAGCGATCCGATTTGGCAACAACACTATCTGAAACATGACGCAGAATGAAAAGTGAAGTAGAAAACTTTGACTGTGTAAGAAATCGTCAACAACCTGAGAAAGTATGAAATTTCCCGGCTGTTTTATGAGTCACCAACAAGGAGGCAGTTTTGATGCCCTACACGCTGTTTACAGATTCCTGCTGCGATATGCCGCAAAATTACTATGCGGAAAACGGTATCCATGTGCTTTTGCTCGATTATCTGATCAGCGGTCATACCTTTACAGATAATATGAGCTCTCCAGAAGAATTTCATCGTTTTTATCAGCAGGTGCGCGCAGGCGAAATGCCCACCACAGTGCAGATTAACACCAGCCAATTCATTGCCGCCTTCGAGCCTGTGCTTCGGCAGGGAGAGGATGTTCTGTACATCGGCTTCTCCTCCGCCCTGAGCGGGACCTATAATTCTGCCCGATTGGCGTGCGAGGATCTACGCGAAAGATATCCTGAACGCAAAATCACCGTAATCGATTCTGTCAGCGCATCCATGGGACAGGGCTTGCTGGTACATCAGGTGGCGCAATTGAAAAAGCAAGGGGAATCCTTTGATGCGGTTGCCCAATGGGTTGAGGATAATAAGTGTAACCTGCACCACTGGTTTACGGTGGACGATTTGCATCACTTGCACCGCGGTGGGCGAGTATCTGCTACGTCAGCCGTGGCAGGAACGATGCTTGACATCAAGCCCGTGTTGCATGTGGATAATAAGGGTCGCCTGATTCCTCAGACGAAGACACGCGGGCGCAAAAAGGCGCTCAGAACGCTGGTGGATTATATGGAATCCTTGGCATTAGATATTGGCAAAACCCCAGTCTTTATAAGCCACGGCGACTGTCTGGAGGATGCTTTGACGCTGGCAGAAATGATCCACGAGCGTTTTGATGTAGCTGTGGATATGATTCATTTCATCGGGCCGATCATCGGCTCTCATTCCGGACCGGGTACGGTGGCGCTGTTCTTTATGGGAAAAAACCGGGAGGCACATCTGCCCAAGGCATAGCGCGTCCATAGCAGATCATCGCTTGTTGGAAATCGCTGGTCGCTCGGCATCTTAAATCTGTCCGTGGCTATTGACTCGGCGGCGATGACGGCAGGAACTGGTACAGTTCTGTTTTTGCCGCCTATTGTCAGCGGGTTTGCAGCCGCTTCTAACAAAAAAGCACCCATATTTGGCATCAGCGCGATCTGTTTGGACAGCCGGGGTTCCATGAGCTTGCACAAGCTGCAGGAAGAGGGAACTGAGTCCCTTTTCTTGTTTTATAATCCAGGTATCACTTAACGACCGAGAAATGGAATGAATAAAAAACACAAAGAACTATCTACGGGAATCCTGTTTACCGACCTGTACCAACTGACCATGGCACAGATTTATTATCGCAACGGCATGCGGGAAACGCCCGCCCAGTTCGATTATTTCTTTCGCAGTTATCCCGATTACGGCTCACACCAAGCCGGTTATTGCATCAACGCGGGCTTGGAATGGTTCATCGACTGGCTGCAAGAAGCCAAGTTCGGACAAGATGAGATATCGTACTTATCCGGATTGAAGAACACGCAAGGCAATGCACTTTTCGCACCCGATTTCTTAGAATGGCTCGCAAGCGATCAACCATTCTCCCACATTTCCATGCGCGCCATCCCCGAGGGACGTGTGGTACACCCCAATGTTCCCATCGCAATAGTAGAAGGACCGATCATCCAGGCTCAATTGATCGAATCAGCTCTCTTGAATTACTTAAACTATCAGACCCTCATCGCAACCAAAGCCGCTCGCATTCACGAAAGCTGTCATGGTCAAATGGTCATGGAATTTGGTCTGCGTCGCGCACAAGAAAGGGCTGCCAACGCAGGCGCCCGGGCAGCCATAATCGGCGGTGCAGATAGCACATCCAATGTGGGCATCAGCAGCATGCTAGGCACACAACCCAGCGGCACGCATGCCCACAGCATGATCCAGGCATTCATCGCCCTGGGCGGAACAGAACTGGACGCTTTTCGTGCGTATGCCGCTGAATATCCAGACAATTGCATCCTACTGGTGGATACGATCAGCACTCTCGAAAGTGGCATTCCCAATGCCATTAAAGTGTTCGAAGAGTTGAAAGCCAGTGGACATAGCCCTATCGGTATTCGCCTGGATTCAGGGGATCTGGCATATTTCAGCATCCAGGCAGCCAAGATGTTGGATGAAGCGGGATTTCAAGATACCCATATTGTCCTTTCCAACCAACTGGATGAACTGGTTGTCTGGCAGATCATCACCCAGGTGCGTGAAGAGGCTGCCCGCTATGGCGTCGATGCTGATACTCTTATCAAACGTTTGGCTTACGGCGTCGGAACGCGCATGATCACTTCGGCAGGCGACCCCGCATTGGATGGCGTTTATAAACTGGTCGCCGTGCATGACGGGAGATCATGGAACCCCGCCATGAAAATCTCCGAATCACCCGTTAAAACCTTGAATCCGGGAAAGAAAAGCGTTTGGCGCCTCTACGACCTGCACGAAAAAGCTATTGCCGATCTTGTGGCGCTGGCAGAAGAGGAACCCGCGCAGCAAGAAGCGATCTGCCTGCACCACCCCTTCGACCATACCAAATCTCGTACTTTGCTCGTATCAGAGCTATCAAGCATCGAACCTTTGCATGAAGACATCCTTGTAGACGGGAAGCTCGTTTACGATTTTCCATCCCTTCAAGAAATTCGCGCCATTCGTGAAAAAGATATGGCAGATCTCTACCCCGGAGTAAAACGGCTTGTCATGCCGCACAATTACCACGTTTCCCTTTCACAGAAGTTATGGGATCTGAAACACACCCTGGTGCTCAAAGCAACCCATGAGGATCAATGACGTTTACGAAGGTTGGAATATAAGTGGAAGTCTTTGAGATCATCCACCCCGATTTTAAATCTCTGGTAGATATAAAGCGTCATCCGGAGATCATCCAGAGTGGATTTCAATTCACCGAAGGTCCTGTTTGGCACGCACAACGGCACTGTCTGTATTTTTCCGATATACCGGCAAATACGTTGTATCGCTACTCAGAACAAAAGGGGGTTGAAATCGCTTTCCAACCCAGTGAATTCAGCAACGGTCTAACGCTCGATCCTTCTGGGGCAATTCTGGCTTGCGAACATCGCACCCGGGCTATTACCAGATATACTGAAAACGAAAAAGTAATTCTTGCTGATACCTATCAGGGGAAAAAACTAAACTCTCCCAATGACATCGTCGTTACAAAGCAGGGGTTCGTGTACTTCACCGATCCCATCTATGGATTGCGAGAAGGGAACGGAGGTCCGGCAGAAGCAGAATTACCTTTTCAGGGTCTTTACTGCTACCGGACTGGTTGGGAAGAGCCAAAGCTAGTTTGTGCTGATTTTGAACGCCCCAACGGGGTAGCGCTTTCCAATGACCAGAAGACCCTGTTCGTGATCGACACCGTAAAACAACATATCCGTTCATTCCAAATTCAAAAAGATGGCAGCCTGGTGGACGGTCGGATAATTCTTGAACTATGGGGAAAAGGACCTGACAGACCGGATGGGCTGAAACTGGATGAGTTTGATAACATCTTCAGTACCGGTCCCGAAGGCATTTGGGTCTTTCGATCTGATCATGCACTGCTGGGTAAGATACGATTTCCGCAGAAAACAGCAAACCTCGCCTTTGGAGGCGAGGATCGCAGTTCATTGTTCATTACGTCCAGCCAGTATCTGATACGGCTGCGTTTGAAGACCAGGGGTTTAACACCGCTGGATCTTTCAAAGTGATCCTATTTCCTGTCGCGATAGACCACATCTTCAATCCATTCCTGTGATTGCAGCGGGTCGACGTTCCTTTTTTCTTTTTTATTGAACCGGTCATGAAGAAATGACAAGAAAGATGGACTTTGCTTGTTTTGTGTCTCTACCTTTGTATCTTCAGATTCTTCTTGACGCCCGATTCTCTCAGCGCGGAACTGTGGTGCCGGAATGTTTTGAGCAATGGCAGCACCAGATGGTTGTTGGAAGGCTTTTTCTTCCATGAAAGGTTGAGACGGAACAGCTATCCCTTCACCATCTAGCATTTCAGTGCTCTTGGATTGGCTGATTTTCGGCAAGAAACGGGTCTGCAGATCATCCAATGAGCCCACGAACCAGTTCAGATCAACCGATGCTTTGATGCCGGGCACGCGTCCCTTGTCCGTATATTGCCAGAAATCCCAGGCGCTCCATGGGTAGATCGTGCCTGGCCATTGGCTGGTGTAGCGTGCCATCCACAACGGATATTCCACCGCCCAATCGACGTCGGTCAATTTTTCGTAGGTCATGTAGGGTCGCCAGAATCCGCCACTGGTATAAATGATCGGTTTGCGACCGGTTATGCTGGTTATCGTCTCGACAAAACTCCGTACTTTGCGAACCAGTTTGGAGCCCTTGCTCCCGGCTACCTCCAGATCAAGCACCAATGGCAGGCTGGGCACGCTGCCTACCAGCTTGCAAAATGATTCAGCCTGAATGATTGAGTCAATGTGGGTGCGAAAGAAATGATAAGCTCCCCAATAGATACCATTTGCCTCTGCGCCCTTTCGGTTTATCTCAAATTTGTTATCCACGAACATCGTGGTCTTTTTATCAGGAAATTCCGATGCCTTGATAAAGGCAAATTTCACGCCAGCCGCTTTTACTTTCGCCCAATCGATATCGCCCTGCCAGTGTGAGACGTCAATTCCAGGTATCATTTCTCACCTCTTTACCAATCCTTCATTTGCGAGTGCCTGCAGGTCTGCCTGACTTCCGTTGAACCAATTCAAACCCGGTGTACCGCTCACGCTGGGAATCTTGACCTGGTACGAGAATTGCCATATCGCCCACCCTGCCCATGGAAACAACTGGGCAGGCCAGATGACACCCGGCTCATCGATCCACAGCGGATATTCACAGGGCCACTCGATTCCTGCCATGTACTTCTTCCAATAGGTCGCAGAGGTATAGACAAGCGGTCGTTTTCCAATGCGCGTCTCTGCGGTTTCAAGAAAAGTGCGCAGTTTCGGCTCCAGCACCGTTTTGGAAGTGGAATACAACTCAAGGCAAACCACCGGCGGGAGATCATCATCTACGATTGCTGCATTTTTGATAAAGTGCTCCGCTTGCACAACCGCATCCTGTGCCGGGTTCAGCCAGTGATAAGCTCCGGTCAGGATCCCGGTTTGTTTGGCGCTTTTCTTGTTTCCGGCATAAGTTGCCACAGCTCCCGCAATCCCATCAGTGCATTTCAGATACACAAAACGCACCTGGTTCTTTGCCACCTCAACCCAGGAAGTGACGTTATTCTTTTCCGATATGTCTATTCCTATGATCATGTCATTAATAGTGCAGGTTTTATGCCAGCTTGTGCCGGGTGGAATTCCTGTATATATATTGTTAATATTTTTTCGGTATAATAAAAAGCGATTCGGGGATGATAGGCTTCGACGGAGGAGGCTGAACCCGGGCTGCGAGCTGAGAGGTACCGACCTCATTAAATCAGTACAAACAACAAGTGCCAAACGCACAAACTATGCAACCCTCCCATTAGCTGCATAAGCTGATAGTTGGGTTCATGGTCTCTCAGTAGACCACGTCTGCCCATCCCGTTCTCCGGTCGGAGATGGAGCAGGCGTTACAAGACCGGAGTGCCGTCTGGATGGCTGCGCTCCAGGCGTAAGCGGGCTTTCGGGCCCGAGCGGCTGGTTGCAGAACTGGTTGGGTGGTTGACCTGTCTGCGACAAGAGTAATAATCACCTACGCTCGTAGACGTTCGCGGCTCTATTCTTTCGGACGCGGGTTCGATTCCCGCCATCTCCACTATTGAAAAGACTGTCAACTTATGTCGATGGTCTTTTGTCTTGCTTGTTTGTATTCATGGGGTTGCGGGCACAAGACTGAACACAAATCCTATAATTACACTCACATGTGGTAAATTCAAGTGTAATATCCATAACGTAAATCGACAGTGTTTTGATGAAGGAGAATTGCATAATGGACTTGTTTGACTCCATCAACAGGAGAAAATCATGCAGAGACTACACTCAGCAGCCTTTTGATAAGGAACAACTGGAAAAAATCCGTAAGGCTATCGATGGACTTGAATCGCTTTATCCCGATGTGCCGCTGGAGTACCGGTTTGCCACCGAAACCAAAGGCATATTCAAAGTACAGGCTCCGCATTATCTGATTATCAGCGGACAGGGCAAAGAAAGAGAATTGGAGAATGCGGGATTTCTTTTTCAACAGCTTATCTTGTGGTTTGACGCCCACAATATAGGTAGCGTTTGGCTTGGTAAGACGAAAGATATTGAACAGAATCCCAATGGGAAAGATATCATCGCTATTGCGTTCGGTCAAACGAACGGGTCTGTACATCGTAGCAAATCCGAATTTCAGCGCAAACCTATCCATGAGATCACCAACGCCCCGGAAAACGCATGTATCCAAGCTGTACATCTGGCGCCATCCGGCATGAACCTCCAGCCATGGTATTTGGAAAAAGCCGGTGATAAGGTTTTGCTTTACAAACAGAGCTTAAAGCCCCCGCTTTCATTGGCTTATAAAAAAACAGAGGTGGATATGGGTATCGCGCTTTGTCATTACGCGTTGGCGTGCAGGCATTTTGACAAACCCTTTGCCTTTGAGCGTAAAAATGGAGAGACGGGCAAAAAGGGGTATCGTCTGTTTGGTGAGTTATCCTGAAAGGTAAAAAAGACCCAGATAAATAGACTATGCGAATAATTTGAAAAAAGCGCGGGTCATTACTTCCTGCTGCATTGATAATTTGATTTGGCAGCTTTGCCATTACATGGGCGGCGAGTTATCGTTGACTGCGCTGAACAAGAAAAATCAATCACTATTGGATTTCTTTAAGTCCAATAATTCCACCCCAACCATCGAAAAGACCGTTGATTTATGTCGATGGTCTTTTGTTTTGCCTGTATTCATGCGGGGTTGCGGGTAGAAAGTTTTCCAAAAGTTCTATAATTACACTCGAAGGCAAAATTGAGTGACAGGACCAATTTTGATTGTTATTATAGTATTTGAGGAATAGAGAGAATACTGAGGAGGTGTCAGTATGTGGAAATGTCCGAAATGCGGACGGGAGTTCAAGAATGCGGAGCAGAACCATTTCTGCGGCAAAATCAGCACCATCGACGATTACATCGCCGACCAGCCCGCAGAAGTTCAACCGCTCTTACAAGCAGTCCGCGAAACAATCCACAACGCCGCGCCGGACGCAATAGAGAAAATGTCGTGGCAAATGCCAACCTTCTGGCAGGATGAAAACCTTATCCATTTCGCTGCGTTCAAGAACCATATCGGTATCTATCCCGGCGGTGAGGCAGTTGGTGTATTCGCCGAGCGGCTGACCGGCTACAAGACGAGCAAAGGTTCGATTCAGCTCCCTCTTAGCAAACCGATTGACCACGAGTTAATTGCTGATATCGCGAATTGGCGAGTAGAGCAGGCTAAGGGCGGTATGTCCACCTATGCCGAACCGACGGCGCGAGAACGGTATCCGATGCCTGATTTCATTGCAGCCGCCCTCGACCAGAGCAATCTGTGGGAGCGATATCGAGCCAGACCGCCATACCAACAGAATGATTACATCGGGTGGATTATGCGCGGCAAGCGAGAGGAAACCCGCCAGAAGCGGCTCACTCAGATGCTTGAAGAATTGCAATCAGGAGACGCCTATATGGGAATGGCTTATCATGCGAAAGATTGAGGGGTATGCAAGCTGTATAATTTGTTAAAACTTGCACCGCTCCAAAATCGAGAGCGGTGCATTTTATCAATTAGCCCGAAAGTCCTTCAATTGCGATCTTTTTCGGTTTTGGGTGTTTTGCTTTGCAGCAATAGTCGGTCGTTTCTAGAGCGGGTTTTTGAAGAAGCTAGGGATTGACCATACCCTTGTTTTCCGTCATTCGGCAAAGGGACAATCGTTAAAACAAATGGAATCGTAAAAAAATACCCTCTGTGCTGTCATTTCCTTTTCCTGTTCTTATCAGGTGGGCATTCCCGCCTGTAATACTTTCTCTCGAATTCTACCCATGACTTGGAAAATTCGTGATCCTGAAACGCTTTCTTCAGACCGCTGATTTGCTTAAGACGAATGATTTCGTCCAGCTCCATACCCAGATTTTCGCCTATCTTTTCATCCGACCAGCCCATTTTAGTAAGGGTGACGACGATATCGCTCATCGACCGGATTTGGTGCGTCCCGCGCGCCCTGTTATGGCGGATAGTGGAGCCCATACGCTCGTCCAGCGGCTTGTCGATAACGGACAAGGGCAAATATCCATAGTGCTTGTTAGCAATATCTGGGTAGCGGCCGATCTTGTTGCGGTGAAAACCGTCGGTAATCTCATAGTGATCGGGATCGAGACGGTAAGAAACAATCGGCTGTGTAAAATCATCCAACCGGATGGAGGTGTAGAGCAGTTCCATTTCATCCGGCGCAACCAGGTTGGGGTTATAGTCGTTAGCTTGCACATTTTCGGCAGGTACCCACAGGATATAATCAACCGGGTCGTTAAACGGGGAGCTTTCGCTTAACTCCTCTCGAATTCTGTTCAATGCCAGTACCTTTTCCTCCAATTCCATCGGCTCAAGAAGCTGCCTGATTCGTGCTATCAAATCATCGAGTTCCGAATTGTTGCTTCGGGGCGTGTTCGCTTTGTTTCTTTCCATGTTGATGCCTCCTGGTTGTCCCTGCGCAAAAACCAGTAATTTTTGGTCATTCGGTATACTTCAAAACCTCTGCGCACATAGTAGTCTTTGATAAACCCGATATTGGTTGAGGTTTTTATAGGCATTTTCAAATCCTGGCAATATTCAAACCGGGCATCCGTCAACACTCGAAACAAACCTTTCCTACGGTATCGGGCTTCCACGTATTCCGTTGTAAACTCTACATATTCATCCTTAAAATCGATAGATGAAAAAGCGATAACCTGTTCTTTCTCCTCGACGGTAAACCAGACCTTTTCCGGTTTGTTTCGCAGATACGGCATTTGCCGGATATAGCGTTCTTCCGCAAAAAACCGGCCCATTTTGGAATAAAAAAGAGCTTTGTCATAATTGCCCTCATAACAGTGGATATTATTCATCCTCATCCTCCTGTATCACCTCGCGGATATGCTTGTCCTCCGCATCCTCCAAACGAACCAGATTTCGGTACTTTTTCCTCAACTGCAACAAAAGCGCCTTGTCAGTCTTTGTTTGACCAAAGCTGAGACGTTTCAGCCAAAAATCATTCTTTTCAATGGCACGGGCTACCCGCCTCCAGCTTGGAACTTTTCGCTGGCTTTCCAGTTTACGGTCTGCCTCGTCTGGGATATCCTCAATCCTAATCCCGTAATTGTGATACCACCAATAAAAGAAGGTCTGTAATTTCCGGTGATAATGATCCCGAAGCTCGGGCGCATACAAGCCCAGACTTTCAAGCAAGAACACGGTATATTGCTGCCAGTTCATACCTTCAGGTTTCTCTGATTTCATATTGCCGAGCAGGGATGTTCTGGCGTAAATATTGCCGAAGTTTACGCCATGCACCCGGCTTACGACCCTTTCCCATGTTTCCGGCTCCAGCGCCCGGAACTGATCAAGACCGTTTCGCTGGTCGTCGCCGTAGGGCTGGCATAGCCTCTGCTGGTGAATGCTCAATCCGTTTTTATACATCAGCTCGTAGATTTCATTGAATTCAAGATCGAGCTTGCTGACCGCCCCCCAAATATCCGCAGCCTTCCAATCGTACAAAGGGTAAAAATGATAGACAAGGCAGCGCGGATCGGGTGTGTGCAACCTCGTCGTCCAGCCATAGCCTCTGAAAGTCTGTTTCGTTGTGTTGACAATCGTACCGAAGCGGTTCAGGCTTTCATCGCTTCGGATCGCTATGCCGACAGCCACAGGCACACCGGCTTGTCGTTGAAACCACTGGCTAAACTCATAGGTGAATTCCTCAAACTCCATCCCTTTGCGAAACCATGTCCAGTCTTTTGGGTAATTGTCTTCGTTAATAACGCAGTCATGCATGGGCATATCCCGCACCCATTTATCCCTTACGTCGCTGTCCCAGCATGTCCATGTGGGCTGTATGACGGATACGGCATTGCGCAAGGAAAGGGGCATGCAGCACCAATAAAACCGCTCCACCACATCGGCGGTAATCTGCCGCAACCGTTCAACATGGGCAATGGTTGCCTGGTATTGGCTTTCCAGGTCGATAAACAGTACGCTGAATTTTTTCCCTCGTCGGCGCGCAATCTCTGCACACAATTGCAGCATGACAGACGAATCTTTCCCACCGGAAACGCACAGATACAAATGTGAAAAACAAGAGAAAATTAGAGAAACCCGCTCCCCTGCGGCAGTTAGAACATCTTTTTCTATGTATACTTTTGAAATTTGTAACACCTCCCTTTCCAGAGAACCGGAAGAGCGGACGGCTTACGTGAAGCAATCAACTCCCCATAATTCGACAGGATACGTCTTTTTCAGTATACACCCAATTGATTGCTATTTATTGCTACTGAAAGAACTGGTCGAGGTCGGAACCATAACGCCTGTCATTGGCAGGTATTATCCGCTTGAACAGACGGTTGAGGCACATACCTATTAGGACCGTCAATCTTTTAGAGTTATTTTGTCTTCCTTATTTATTTACTCTTTTTCTGCATGCTCACAAAATCAAGCCTCGTCGCATTTTTCTCTGATATGCTCCAGACCCATTTCAAATATTTGCTTGACATGATCATCCACCAAAGAATAGAACACATTCTTTCCTTCACGCCTGTTTCTCACCAGGTTTGCCTGTCTTAAGGAGCTCAATTGATGAGATATGGCTGATTTCGTCATACCTAATAACATTGCCAGATCACAGACACACATTTCGCTCTCGTCCAATGCCCAGATTATTTTTGCTCTTGTGCTATCCCCGAGGACCTTGAAAAAATCCGATAGATCATAGAGCTCATTCTCATCAGGCATTTTCTTTTTGACCGCATCGACCACATCCGAATGAATAACGTCGCAGTCGCAAATCATCATTTCGTCCTTTTTCATGCCACCTCCTCCATTTACACCACAGTAAAATAAATTGGAACAATCATCCTATTCGTCCTATAGAAGCATTCCCAGTGTAAATACCGCAAAAATTATTCGGCGAAGTTCATTCTATCATAAGGCATCAAGCAGCAAAACCTGGAATGACTTGCCCAATTCTTCACAATAAAACAGTTTTCCGCATGCATACAAAAGATTTTGACAAAAAAGCCTTGACAGTTGAGCGTCCTTTCAACTATAATACCCTAACAGTTGCGGGGTTGCTCAACTGTATTAAAAATCAATAAACAGGAGGCTTGCACATGAAGAAAACTTTTAAACTCGAAGGATTGGATTGCGCAAATTGTGTGGCAAAGATTGAGAACACAGTCAAAGCGATTGATGGCGTTACTTCTGCAATGGTTAACTTTGCGACAACCAAAATGGTTATCGAGGGTGATGACGCAAAATTTGATGAAATCATAAAAGCGGCAAACGATATTATCAAGAGACTAGAACCAAATGTAATTGTAAAAAAGGCTTAGCATGAAGCTTACCTCAAACCAGAAGCGGCTGCTGAAAATAATCATCGGCGCGGCTGTTTACGCTTTTGCTATTTTATATAAAACGGACAACGCCATTGCTTCCCTGGGCATTTTTTTAACAGCATTCTTTATTATCGGCAGCGACATCTTGCTCAAGGCGGTAAGGAATATTTCTCGCGGACAGGTCTTTGACGAGAATTTTCTGATGAGCATTGCTACAATCGGCGCATTCATCATCGGCGATTATTCAGAAGGTGTCGCCGTCATGCTGTTCTATCGGGTCGGCGAGTTGTTCCAAAGCTACGCCGTGGATAAGTCCCGGAAATCCATCGCCGGTCTCATGGATATACGCCCCGATTACGCCAATGTGCAGCGTGGTGAAGTGCTTGAAAAGGTTGATCCGGACGAAGTGAAGATCGGAGATATCATCATCATTAAAGCTGGAGAAAAGATCCCTCTTGACGCCGTAGTCGTTGAAGGGAATTCCATGGTGGATACTTCCGCACTGACAGGCGAATCGATACCCAGAGAGGTCTCTCAGGGTGACAACTTGCTGAGCGGTTGCATCAATGGTAATGGCTTGCTTACCGCGCGCGTGATCAAAGAGTTCGGCGAATCTACCGTTAGCAAAATTCTTGATCTTGTTGAAAACGCCAGCAGCAAAAAATCTAATTCCGAGAACTTTATCACGAAATTCGCACGCCATTATACGCCGGGCGTTGTGGTCGTGGCAACATTGCTGGCGGTCATCCCTCCCCTCGTGTTGGAAGGAGCAACATTCAGCGATTGGATTTACAGAGCACTTGTTTTTCTTGTGGTTTCTTGCCCTTGTGCACTCGTAATTTCCATCCCGCTGAGCTTTTTCGGAGGTATCGGCAGCGCGTCCAGAAATGGCATCTTGGTTAAGGGAAGCAATTATCTTGAGGCTCTGGCCCAAACCGAGATTGCTGTATTCGATAAAACGGGTACGTTGACCAAGGGCGTGTTCAAGGTGCAGGAGGTCGTGCCAGACGATATTACGGAGGAAGAACTTCTGGAGATGACGGCGCATATAGAAAACTATTCCAACCATCCCATTTCTCTTTCGCTCAAGCAGGCATACGGCAAGGAAATTGAAGATACGCGTATTTCGAACGTTGAAGAAATTTCGGGTCATGGCGTGGTCGCCAACATTGACGGGAAAACCGTAGCTGCCGGCAATGCCAAACTGATGCAAAAGCTCGATATATCGTTTGGAGAAACTGACAGCGTTGTGGGAACGGTCGTGCATGTCGCAATTGACAATGCATATGGGGGATATATTGTCATTGCAGACGAAATCAAGGAAGATGCTGCAAAAGCCATCCGCGACCTGAAAGAGGAGAAAGTAAAGCAGATCGTCATGTTGACCGGCGATGCGAAGCTGATCGGCGAAAAGGTAGCATCACAGTTGGGTTTGGACCAAGTTTATACCGAGCTGTTTCCAGCAGATAAAGTGCAAAAGGTGGAGCAACTCTTTGCCGAAAAATCATCGAAGGGCAAGCTCGCCTTTATAGGCGACGGAATCAACGACGCTCCGGTCCTGGCCAGGGCTGACATCGGCATCGCCATGGGTGGCTTGGGCTCGGATGCCGCCATCGAAGCGGCTGACGTGGTCATTATGACTGACGAGCCCTCCAAAATCGCTACCGCCATGAAAATATCCAGGAAAACTTTGCATATTGTAAAGCAGAACATAACCATAGCCCTGACAGTCAAAGCTGCGGTGTTGATTCTGGGAGCTTTAGGCATCGCGTCCATGTGGGCAGCCGTCTTTGCCGACGTTGGCGTTGCGCTGATCGCGATCCTTAATGCGGTCCGCATCCTGAACGTTAAAAAATTCCAGTAACAACAAAGCCAGGAGTTAGATAATACTCCTGACTTTGTTGTTTTTATGCAAGGAGATAAAAATAAGAAAAAGAAGGCTTCACTAAAGAAAGCATAGTATGATGGATGCAAAGGTCATTATGCTATACGGATAAGGGAGAAAATTATGTTCGGAGCCGGTTGGCTGAATATAGGCAGTCTTGTATTGGGGTTGATTGCATGGATGCTGCCTGTTGTTAATCTTGCGCAACACAACAAGGCTGACCACGGGCACTGGGGCGTTTTCTCTATGGCAAGCGTCAGTGCCTGTGCCATCTCATTGTGTATGCAAATTTTCTATACCGACCATCTGGTAAAGATAGAGGATTGGTCAGCGCTCATGGATACTTCCCATGCGGTGGCATTGGTCGCCACCTTACTGCTCCTGGTCACAATTGTGCTCAATGGAATTACAGTGATCGTATATTGTGGGAAAAAGCCGAAAGGCTGATAAACTCCAGTTTTCCGGTTGTTGTCGAATAGAAGTTACTTATACTTTGCAGAGGATACATAGTATCACGCCAATTTGATACAATATTGACAATCCAAAAAAACTTGGTAATTCTGTAAAGTGGAAGGAGTCAGGGCATGAATTTTGAAGGAATAGTCATAGGTGCCGGCGCTTTTATGATCATCGGCATCTTACACCCTGTTGTGATCAAAACTGAATACTATATCGGCACAAGAGCATGGCCCATGTTTTTAATAACAGGTTTGCTGTGCATTGGTCTGTCACTCTTTTGGGATAGCCCAGTTCCATCATCCCTACTGTCTATATTGGGGTTTTCATTGCTATGGAGTATTCAGGAACTTTTTCAACAAGAGAAAAGGGTTGCAAAAGGATGGTTTCCCAAGAACCCAAAAAAAGATCATTCATTGAGGTGATAGAAAGCAATTATCATTCTGACCATACGATAGCCAGCGGAAGAATTAATAGAAACCAAAAGAACCAAGGAGGTGAGCATTTTACTTGAAAAGAAAACCTATTCCAATGGGCAAAAGGTGTTTGATTGGGATGGCACCACTCTGACATATTATTTCAAGAATGGTGAGGTTAAAGCCAAAGGGCAATACATCAACGAACAGATGGAAGGTGAGTGGCTGTTTTACCGTGAAAGCGGACAGCTCTGGCAAGTTGGCAATTTCAAAAATGGGAAAAAGCATGGTACCTGGAAACGCTATAGTAAAGAGAACCGACTCGAATATGAGCAGGAATTTGTAGACGGTAAACCAGCCAAGAAATAAATAATGAAAACAGCAGGTGTCATTGGTGGGTTCGGCCCACAAACCACAGCAAAATTCTACGAGGAAGTTTTCTTTGCCTGTCAGAGACTGAATTCCGTTGTAAAACCGCACATCCTCATTTCCAGCGTTCCACTGCCCTTTTGGATCGAAGAGACTGCACTTTTAAAAAATGAAGGGGTGGAAGATTATCTTCCTTATTTAACAAAGGAAGCGCAAAGATTGGAAAAAGCGGGGGCAGATTTCATTGTAATGCCCTGCAATTCCCTCCATGTTCATATTGATGCACTGTGTGCCAGCGTTCAGCTCCCTGTTCTTTCCATACTGGAAGAGACAGCACAATTTCTGGTCCAACAGAACATTCACAGAATCGGCATTCTTTCAACTGCCATCACCGCTTCTCATTTTTTATATAAAAACGCCCTTGCGAAATATGGAATTGAATGCCTTCACCCAAAGCAAGATCAACAAGAATTCTTAAATGCGATTGTGCTTCGCCTCGTAAACGGTATAACGGATAACCACGATCGTGAAGTGTTGCATGCAATCATGCAAACGTTAACCGGTGTTGACTGCATCTTGCTCGCCTGTACTGATCTCCAGCTCGTAGAGCTTCACTATCCTACCCTGCCAATTTTCGACACGCTGCAAATTTTGGTCAATTCCACTGTTCGTGAATTATTAGCCTAAATTCAATTAGCACCCTATCATTCATGGCTTTGGCAATTATCTCGCTAACGGACTTTACAGATAAACCCTTTTAGATATTCCCCTTCTGGAAAGTGCAAGCTGGTGGTGTGATCGCTGCTCTGAAACAACCGTTCTTGTATGAAAACTTGCCGTTTGGCATCCGCTGTTGCCTCTTTCAAGATCATTTGAAAGAACTCAGCACTGATTCCGCCCGAGCAGGAAAATGTGATCAAGATTCCATCCGGGTTGAGCAGCTTCATTGCCAGCAAGTTAATATCTTTGTACCCTCTGGCAGCCTGTTCAACCAACTTGCGGGTGGGGGCAAATTTCGGCGGATCAAGAATGACGACATCGAACATTCGCCCTTGATCTCGCAATTGACGCAAATATTCAAATACATCAGCCACCACCCATTCCAGATTCTCGTATTTTGGGAAGTTCAGCCTGGCATTATTTTTTGCCAATTCAATCGCATCAGCAGAAGAATCTATTGAGCAGACCTGGCTGGCACCACCTTTGACCGCGTACACGCTGAAAGCGCCGCTGAAGCAAAAACAATTCAGCACACTCTTCTTTGCTACATAAGGCAAAATTCTGGTTCGACTCTCCCGTTGATCAAGGTAAAAACCCGTTTTTTGTCCGCTGCAAATATCTACCTGAAACTTCAAATCGTTTTCTCTGATCTCAACGAACTTTTCAGGTTCCTTTCCCGCCAACACTCCACAACGTTCGGTTAATCCTTCTAATCTTCGCACTTCCACATCGGAGCGTTCATAGATGTTAGGAATTCCGGTCAATTCGACCAAGCTTTTCACGATCGTATCTTTCCAATGCTCTACCCCCGCGGTGAGGCTCTGCAGCACGAGATAATCAGCATATCGATCTACTACCAAACCTGGAAAATAATCGGATTCTGCGTTTAAAAGACGGTAAGCAGTAGCATTAATATGTTCTCGTAAGGAAATGGCTATGCGCAATTTGTTTTTGATGAACGAATCATCGATCGCTTCTTCAGCATCCCAACTCCACATGCGCGCACGAATCTTGGACGCAGGGCTGCACGCCGCCCTGCCAATGCAGTTGCCCCACCCATCTTTCACCAGAACCGTCTCGCCCATTCCTGCCTCTCCCTCCATCCGGTCAACCGCACCGGAATAGATCCAGGGATGTCCTGCTATGATCGGTTTTTCTCGGTCCTTTTTCAATACGAGAATCGGTTCACCCATTCTGTGCTACCAACTTGCGCAGATCGTCTTCACTGATAACCGGTATATTCAACTCAATAGCCTTATCATATTTCGAGCCGGGCTCGCTTCCACATAGCACATAGGTGGTCTGCTTGCTGACCGAACCGGTCACTTTCCCTCCTTGAGCTCGGATGAACTCCGTCGCTTCATCACGGCTCAAAGAAGGTAATGTGCCCGTGATCACAAAAGTCATTCCATCTAAAGGTAAAACTTTCTGACTTTGCTCTTCCTGTTCGGGGTGGATGCCAATCGCTTTCAGCTTTTGCAATAATTGTTGGTTACGCGGATTGTTAAACCAATCCAGGATCGCCTGGCTGATGTTCGGTCCAAATCCTTCCATGCTGGTCAGGTCAGCAAACGTCGCCTGCGACAGGGTATCTAGACTCTTGAAATGCGCTGCCAGCTCCATAGCGGCAATTTCCCCAACCCCGCGAATGCCCAGCGCGGTGATCACCCTGGCAAGGGGTTGGCTTTTGGACGTCTGAATGGCATCCAGTAAATTACGCGCTTTTTTCTCGGCAAAACCTTCCAATTGGAGCAGGTCACTCTCGGTAAGCCGATAAAGATCGGCTACATCCTTCACCAATCCACTCTGCACCAGCTCTTCCACATAGCGAATGCCCATGCCCAGAATGTTCATTGCCCCTTTTGAGACAAAATGTTCCACATTCCGGATCAATTGCGCCGGACAGGCTGCATTGACACAAAACCACGCCACTTCCCCCTCAATATGTGCGCTCGGTGCGCCGCAGCTCGGGCAGTACGTTGGGGGTACGAATATTTTTTCGTTTCCCTTGCGCAACTCAAGAATCGGTCCGATCACATAGGGGATCACATCGCCAGCGCGCTTAATTCGTATCATGTCGGCTACACGAATGTCTTTTTCCCTGATATAGTCAAAATTATGCAGGGTAGCCTGTTTGACTATCACCCCGCCGATCTCCACCGGTTCCAACACCGCATAGGGGGTCAACACCCCTGTGCGCCCCACATTCACCTTGATATCGATCAGTCTTGTGGTGGCTTCTTTCGCAGGAAACTTTAACGCGATCGCCCCGCGCGGATCCTTGCCCACAAAACCAAGTGCATCCTGCAAACCCAGGTCATCGATCTTGATCACCAGACCGTCAATTTCATAAGGCATGTGATTGCGTTTTTCCAGCCAGCTATCACAAACCTGCAAGACTGATTGGATGTCTTCACACAGCGTCGCGTTTCCGGTAACCGGGAAACCCCATGCGCGCAAGGTGTTGAGCAATTCCCATTGGCTGGAGGGCATATCCCCTTCCATTGCGACAATCGCATAGGTTAATACGGTGAGCGGGCGCGATGCGGTCAAACCCGAATCTAACTGGCGCAAGGAACCCGCGGCAGTATTGCGGGGGTTCTGATAGGTTCTTAACCCCTGCTCCTCCAATGCGCGGTTTAATTTTTCAAAATCAGCCAGGTTCATGAAAACCTCGCCGCGCACCACAAGGCGTGCTGGGGCTGCCGGTCCGGTTCTATCAACAGGAATGCGCAATGGAAGCGCCCGGATGGTGCGTATATTTCCTGTGATATCTTCGCCAATTTCCCCATCACCGCGCGTTGCGCCGCGCACGAAAATTCCATTCTCATAATGCAGCACTACCGTCAATCCATCAATCTTGGGCTCCACCACGAACCGCGCATTTCTCACCCTTGCATCCAGTCTTGCAATGCGGTCGTACCAATCCAGCACGCCCTGATTGGAAAAAGCATTAGCCAGGCTAAGAATAGAGTGTGGGTGGCGCGTTTTTTCAAAACGTTCAGCCGGTTGAGCGCCCGCGCGTTGTGTCGGTGAATCCGCCGTGATCCATTCTGGATGCAGCGCTTCGATTTCTTGCACTCTTTTCAACAACTGGTCGAAATTTACATCACTGATCAGAGGATCATCCAGCACATGATAGCGGTAATTATGGAAATGAATTTCCTGCTTGAGTCGTTCAAGCTCATCGTGCAATTGTGTGTCGTTCATTGATCGTATTATAGCAATAATTGGTTTTCCCGACTCGTAAGAACTTCTCGCGTTTATTTCCGTATATAATAGATGACGATTGAAAATGTTTTTTTGGAGGTCTCATGAAAGCTGGAAAAATCATTCTCTTTGTGCTTGCCGCAGTTCTCATTTTCTTTGGGGTTATCTTCTTGCTCTCCATTTCTGCAAGTGGTGATGTCAATTTAATATGGTATGCGGCTGTATTTTTCTTGATCGCATTTATCCTGATCTTTTTTGCCGCTCGTATAAAGAAGCCCTCTGAACAAACTACCAACGTAACCCTGAATATCGATCTGCCCGGCGATGTGAAAATGGAAACGATAAAATGCAAATCTTGCGGTTCGCCGTTATCAGAAGGCGACGTGAAAATGGTCAATGGTGCCCCCATGGTTACCTGTTCGGCGTGCGGCACCTCATACCAGCTCACCGAAGAACCCAAGTGGTAATTGAAGGAAAGGAAACGATTTCCATGAAGACCTTTCAGCGTGTTGTAACTGTGCTCTTTCTGATCGCCGTTCTGGCGATGAGCACACCTGTCTATGCGCAAAACTACTCTTTCCAGGTACCATCCCTTACCACCGATATTTCTATCAATGAAGATGGTACTGCAACCATCGAGTATCTCATCCTTTTTGACAATGACGCAGGGGCAGCCCCCATCGATTATGTTGACATTGGCATGCCCAACGAGAGTTATGCTCTCAACAATATCTATGCCACCATTGATGGAAAAACCATCACCGATATCCAGGATTCGCCCTATGTGGAATACGGTTTTGCCCTCGGGCTGGGTGTTGATGCCATCCCGGCTGGTCAGCAGGGCACCGTTTACGTGCGCGTTGAATCTGTGAGCGATATGCTCTTTGTTGCCACCACCGAAGGGAAAACCGAGGAGTATGTTAGCTTCAACTTCTCACCCGCATGGTTCGATGCCTCTCTCAGCCATGGCAGCACCGAAATGACCGTGACCGTTCACTTGCCAGCCGCGGTGGTCGATCCTGAGCCAACGTATATCCAACCAAAGAACTGGCCGGGTGACCCCACACCCCTGACAGGGTTTGATGAGGAAGGGCGGATTGTATATCAATGGTCCACAACCGAAGCAAACCCATCAACCCAGTACCAACCCTTCGGGGCTACCTTCCCCGCCCGCTATGTTCCCAGCACTACAATATCACAAGACAATGTGATTACTTTCAATAGTGATAGGCTATGGAGTATTTTAATCCCCGTGCTATGTTGCGGCGGGGGAATCGCAATTGTGGTGCTCCTGATTGTCGTGGCATTAAAGGCATCGAAAAATAGAAAACTAAAATACCTCCCGCCGAAAATATCGGTGGAGGGTCTGGGTATCAAACGCGGTCTCACCCCCGTTGAAGTGGGCATTCTCATGGAACAACCCATGGATAAGATCCTCACCATGATTCTTTTCTCCACCATGCAAAAAGAAGCCGTGCAGATCATCTCTCGAGAGCCATTGGAGGTCAAGGTTGAAGAAACTTTGCCTGAAGACCTTCATCAGTATGAAAAGGAATTTCTTGAAGCTTTCCGCCCGAAAGACACCCGTGAGCGCACCAGAGCGCTGCAGGAAATGATGGTGAACCTGGTGAAAGCCGTTTCTGAAAAAATGAAGGGGTTCAGTCGCAAGGAAACGCTCGATTATTACAAAGATATTATGGAAAAAGCCTGGCAGCAAGTCGAATCTGCTGATACGCCAGAGGTGCGTGGTGAACGTTATCAAGAGCAGATGGATTGGACCATGCTCGATAAAGATTACGACACTCGCACCCGCAACGTATTTGGTACCGGACCGGTATACATGCCCTGGTGGTGGTGGCGGGCTGACCCTGGCATGGCACACACTACCTCCACCATTGGCACCTCCGGGTCAAAGACGGCGTCAGCACCTTCTGGCAGTTCCAAGAGCAGCGGAAGCAACATGACCACAGTGCGCATCCCGCATCTGGCTGGTTCTAATGCTGCCGCCACACTGGTTGGCACAGTGCAGTCCTTCTCAGCCGGCGTGGTAGGGAGCATCGCTAGCTTCACAGATAAAGTCACCAATAAGACCAATCCAATCCCGCAATCTACATCTTCAAGTCGATCCTTCCGCTCGTTCAGCGGCGGAGGGAGACCTTCGGGTGGTGGTTGCGCCTGCGCCTGTGCGTGTGCCGGTTGTGCTTGCGCCTGCGCGGGTGGTGGGCGATAGAATAGATATACAAATATATGCTTTTCGCAAAAAGAGATCACACGGTTAGATTAGAGCCAGGTATGTATCATTACCTGCGTTCAGAAGGTGAAAATAAAAAACGTATTCACCTGCGCATCGACCCCGATGGGTATTCTACCCTGCTGGTCAACGCCAGCCACGTTTTCCATTTCAACCCTAGCGCATCGTTGATGGCAAAAGCATATCTGGATGAAGTGCCGACCGACGAGATCATCCATGGCTTGGTGCGGGTCTTCCAGGTCAACAAGAACCAGGCAACTCAAGATTACGCCATGTTCCAGGAACAGCTCGAATTGATCACCTCACCTGCCAGCGACGCCTGCCCCTTCTGTGATCTCAATGTAGACATCCAGGCGCCGTTCTCCAAGCAGCCTTCAGCGCCATACCGTATGGATCTGGCGTTGACGTACGCCTGCAACAACGATTGCGCGCATTGTTATAACGTGAAGCAACGTCATCTGCACGCTTTACCCCTCGAAGAATGGAAGCAGGTGTTACAAAAAGTTTGGGATTGCGGTATCCCGCATGTGGTTTTCACCGGCGGGGAACCAACGCTGGTGGAATATCTGCCTCAACTCATCCGTCACGCGGAGGAATTGGGGCTCATCACCGGATTGAACACCAACGGGCGCGCTTTGAAAGATCCATCATTCGTGCAACGGGTATTGGATGCGGGGCTCGACCATGTGCAGATCACGCTTGAATCGCACGATCCCACCATCCATGATCGGATGGTCTGCCACAGCGGCGCCTGGCAAGAAACCGTACAGGGAATTCGGAACGCTCTGAAAACAAGGGCATTCGTGATGACCAATACGACCCTCATCAAGAGCAACAGCGTGCATCTATCCGAAACGCTGACATTTCTGAAAGAGCTGGGAGTTCCCACCGTTGGATTGAACGGTATCATCCATTCGGGCAGAGGGCAACAATTCCGTGAAGAACTTGATGAAAGCGAGCTTCCCGCTTTATTGCACACGGCACAGCAAATGACCGCGCGAAATGGGCAACAGCTCATCTGGTACACCCCCACCCAGTACTGCCATTTTGATCCAGTCATGATGGGATTGGGCGTCAAAGGCTGCACTGCTGCCCTATATAATATGTGTGTAGAACCGAATGGCGATGTGTTGCCCTGTCAATCGTATTACACCCCGCTGGGCAATATTCTGCGGGACGATTGGAAGAACATCTGGGAGCATGACCTGGCTGTTTCCATTCGAGAAAGGCATTTCTTGCCAGAAGGGTGCCGGGATTGTGCAATTCTGAAAACCTGTGGGGGCGGCTGCCCCCTGGCAACAGCAGAAAAACCTGCGGTTAACCCGCAGTATGTCTTACAGAGTTAGATGGTTATGGAGGGTCCATGTTCACAAAAATAAAGGATAAGGTTGAAAAACTCATCGAACCGGTCAAACCGGTGCCGGTGGGTTCCTATCAATATCACGGCGTAAAAGGCGATCGGCTCCCCTATCGCCTGAACCTTCGCGTAGAGCCCAGCGGAGAAGGCATTCTCATTATCAATGCCAGCACAGTTTTGCATCTCAACCGCACCGCCGCTGAATACGCCTATCACTTGATTCAGAACACTCCCATTGAACAAGCTGCACAAGAGGTCGCCGATAAGTATGACATCAGCCCAGAAGAAATGAAACGCGACTTCGCTGATTTCCGCGCGCAACTTGATACCATCATCCATACCCCCGATCTTGATCCGGTCACCTATCTAGATCTTGAGCGGGTAGAGCCCTACTCCAAGAAGCTTAATGCTCCCTACCGCCTGGATTGCGCGCTCACCTACCGCCTCTCCGAAGGCGCGACACAAGACGATGCTCCTACCTACCGGGTGAAACGGGAACTCACCAAAGAAGAATGGTTCACCATTCTCGAAAAAATTCGGCAGGCCGGCATTCCGCAGGTAATTTTCACCGGTGGGGAACCTACCCTTCGTTCTGACTTGCCCGACCTGGTTGCGCAATGTGAAAAGCTGGGAATCGTGTGTGGTTTGTTAACCGATGGGCTGCGTTTTGCCGATAAAGGGTACATGAGATCCGTTCTGAATAAGGGGCTTGACCACATCATGCTGTTGGGCACTCCGCGAGATGATCGTTTTTGGAAGAGTTTGAAGAATCTGATGGATGATGACATCGCGGTAACCGTACATTTGACTCTGACATCAGAGGATCATTCTGAACTGGAAGAGGCGCTGCCAAAACTGGCAGCCACAGGCTTGCGCTCCTTATCGTTGAGCGCATCTGACCCGCACCACGAAAAGCACTTGCAGAAATTACAGGAACAAGCTATTGCGCAAGGTCTTTCCCTGGTTTGGGATCTTCCGGTACCTTACTCACAATACAATCCCATCAACATGGAATTGAAAAGCAAAGGAAAACGCATGGCAAAGGGCGCCGGGAATGCCTGGTTGTACGTGGAACCGGATGGAGACGTGTTGCCAGCCCAGGGCATCAATCGCGTGTTGGGCAACCTGCTGGATGATCCCTGGTCTTCCATCTGGAGGAAGAGATAAGGGAGCGCTCCGGTGGACTTCACTCCGCGCTTCTGGCACAAATGCTTTATCCAGCAAGCTGGATGGACAAAGGAAGTCCGCCGATATATACTGCAAACCCTGCGCGCCGCACGCACCACACCGATCTTAGAAGTGGGTTGCGGTACCGGCGCTGTTCTAAGCCAGATATACCAGGATGGCAGCCATCGTCTTTTCGGGGTGGATATTGGATTGCCCGGTTTGGAGTTCGCGCGCAGTCGCAATCCCCACTTGCGCATGACCTGCGCCGATGGACTCAGACTGCCTTTTCGGGAACAGCGCTTCGCGATCACGCTCTGCCATTATTTTTTGATGTGGATTTCCGATCCGATGGCTGTACTGGAAGAAATGAAACGCGTGACGCGTTCCGGAGGATATCTGGTGGTGCTGGCAGAACCGGATTACGCTGCCAGGCAAGATGAACCGGCTGAACTGCGCAAACTGGGTGAATTGCAAAACATGGCATTGCTCGCGCTTGAGGCTAACATCGAAATAGGTGGACAGGTGCGTCCTTTGTTGGAAAAGTTGCGGCTGGAGGACATCCACGTGAGCATGTTGAAACCTGCTTTCACGCGTCCAGCAGCCCGCGACGAATCATTGGAATGGAAAGTGATCGCTTTTGATCTGCAACAGTTGGTGTCGCGCGGTGCACTTGACCAGCAACAGGTAGAGCGATTCCGCTTATTAGATGAGCGCGCGCGGCACGAAGGAACCCGACGCTTGTTCATTCCCACCTATTTTGGTTGGGCGAAAGTACCTTAATGCACCAGTTTCCCATTTTCCTTTTTATTCTGTAAAGGTCATGTTATAATGGCTTGCATTCGGGGCGTGGCGCAGACCGGCTAGCGCGCTTGCATGGGGTGCAAGAGGTCGGAGGTTCAAATCCTCTCGCCCCGACTAAATATGGGGGATTCTAACTCTCAACACCCTACATATACGGGTCTTCAACGGGAGTTTTTTCTTTTTCAGGGATTCGTGTGCAATTCGTGTGCAACTCGACTTCGATTGGTGTAACTAAACCATCGATATAATCAGCCATTTCTTGCTGCATACCGGGTAATAAATGTCCAAGGCGTTTTGCCACAATTAGAGATGAGATAACGAGGTCTTGTGATATGCAGTGCAAGACTTCAATCCAATTCTTTATCCCCACTAAATCAGTTCTTGATAATCCCCAGCGAGCTTATATTTTCTCCCTCTTTTCGAAGGATCAGCAACCTCAAGCCATCCCTGCGCTGCCCATTGAGATAAGAGCAATCTTGCCTGGCGTGCAGATATGCCTAAAATGTTGGCTACGTCTGAAGACTTGATCATATTTTGGTTGGCAAACAATCCCAAGACCCGCCTGGCGCGGTGATCCAAAGATCGCAGAAGTTCAACATTTTTGTCATTCGTTTTTCCTTCTGCATGACGTGCCACTTCACCTGCAACACGTTCAAAAACGACGGACATACCTTTTAGAAAATACTCCAGCCAGGGTGTAATATCCGCCTGGTTACGGCCAAAATAGTAATTATGATGGGGATGTGTAACCAGTGCCTTGTAATAGCCTTCCAGGTCTTCAGCATAGAATTCTTCCAGAGCGTAGAATTTTCCCAGGTTATAACCACCCTTGTACAAAAGCCAAGTTGTCAATGTTCTTGCCGTCCGTCCATTTCCATCATAAAAGGGATGAATGGTGACGAACTGATAATGAGCGATGCCTGCGATCACCGGTATGGGGTATTCCGCTTCTGATGCGTGAATCCAATCAACCAGTTCGGTCATCAGTCCCGGCACATCTTCGGCTTCCGAGGGCATATAGATAATCTCGCCATTCGCCTCACGGATGACATTTTGCCCATCGCGATAAGGGGTTGGTTTGGCTCTTTTTCCCTGGTAAAGCATTGCGTGGATCTTCCTGATGCGGATTTCAGTGACTGCCTGTCCATCCTCCGCCCATTTTTCCACCTGCTGCAGAGCCTGATAGTAGCGTTCGACTTCACCAACATCCCGTTCACGACCGGGAAACAAGCGGCCCTGCTGGATGACTTGTTCAGTCTCCTTGAGTGTCAAGCGGTTGCCCTCTATCCTGGTTGAATAATGCGTTGAGCGGATATGGGCTTGCTGCCTCAATTGCTCTGCTACTATAGGCGGCAGGACGGTCAGCCGGACAGTTTGGCGTACCCGTTCAATGGTCTGTAAATATCGGACAATAGAGGAATTGAAGGAAAAGTGATATGCCATATTGACATTGTATCATCATAGCCGATAAATCGCCATTAATGAACCGATAAACTGCCAATAAATAACCAGGAACTTGAGGTAATAATATTGTTCATTTTCATTGCAGTCACATTATGAAAAGGAACAATCATTGATTTGCATGGAGTGGATTTAATGACCGACCACTCCACTGATGGTTTCGTTTGTATCATTCAACCAGAAGTCGGTTGTTGATAGAATTGAAAAAAGGTATTATCAGAACACGGACAAGGCAAAGGAATGGCAACCGAATGGTTAATGAGAATTCCTCGAAAATGGCTCAATTTATCTCAGAATTGAGAAAAGAAAAAAAGTTAACCCAAAAAGAATTGGCAGAACAATTAGGGGTTACAGATAAAGCAGTGTCAAAATGGGAACGCGGGTTATGTTGCCCTGACATCTCACTATTGTCAAAACTCTCTCATGTATTAGGGATAACCACAAGTGAATTGTTAAACGGTGAAAAAGCGCAGTCACCTGCTCCGGGAGTAGAAGCTATGGTTGAAGCAACACTGCAATATGCTGATACTGCGACAAAAAGTGTAATCGCTAAAAATGTACGATGGAAATATGTCGCCATCGTGTCTGTAGTTTTTCTAGTAAGTGTTCTTATTTTAATTGCCTGCAATTCAGCCATTGATGGAGGTTTGGGATGGGCTATTCTACCTTTAAAAATAACCGTGTTTATTTGGCTGGCTATGATGCTCGGAGTATTTGTTATGGGAAAAAATAAGATAGCTTCTTTATTGCTCTGCGGATTTTTTATTTATATAACCACTTTTTATTATTCTTCTTTAAATCAAGCCACGACAAGAGATATCAGCGCCTATGGGGTATTTAATGGATTCCAGAGTGCCACCCTTCCTCACTACACGATCATTTTAGTCATGTTTATCGCCTCTATCGCAGTGGCGGTGATTTCATTCTGGATTCAAAACAAAAAGATTTCTGATGATAAGGTCTTCTTCTTTGCAGCAACAACTATAACCATGATGATAGTATCCGAACTTACTTCGCAGTCAATGGTGGACTACGTTGACATCAACGGTCTTGGCGTAAACCCAAAATTTACAATTCTTTCAATCCTAACGTTCTTGATGAATTGCGTTTCGCTGACCATGTTGGCAAAAGGTTATAAACGGCGGATTACACAGTCTCGAGAGGCAGGCAATGATTAATCCGGATTTTGCTTTTTAATAAAAAGGCAGGAGCGCGACGGGCATTACGTTACGTAATGAGCAAGAGTGTATTTGCCATACTATTCAAATGTTTTGAGAGCCAGGGAGAAGGCTATAATATCGACAGAACAGATGCAACGCCGAAAGAGTTCTTAGCAATGGTTTTTTTCGGTGCGGAAATATTTGGTATTGCTGACACTTTTAATATCCAGAGCGGGATTCACATTAACATGGTCAAAATAACGTCCAAAAATCCTGACAAAGAAGTTTTCTTAGCAAAGGAGCAAGCATTATGACAGAATCATCAGAATTGAAAAAGCAGGAATCTGAATGGGAGAATAAGAATCCCAAAAAATGCGAGTACTGCGGTGATACAGGATATGTTGATGGTCCCTCTTTGAGCTATGGAGATCTCGGCTATGGCGATCCCAATGGTAGCCGGGAGCCACGCCCTTATTGCAACGCACCCGCACAAGAAGAGTAGGTGCAAACAACTTATCGAATCACTCGAAATAGCAATATTCCTTTTTATCCTTTCTTGGCTTACAATAAACGCTGGATATTCACAGAACAGGAGAGACCCGTGCCCAAAAAGAAAATCACCTGGAAAACATTCGAGACCGAGCACCTTTCCATTCAGCTACCCGATACTTTCATCGCCGGGCAGCCATCCCGCGACCGCAAAGCCCTGCAGGCAGCGGTGAATGAGCTGCCAGACGACGTCCGCAACGTCTTCAAAAGCCTGTTCGCACAACGCAATTTCGTATTCCTGGCTGCCGACCGAAATTTCTCCAACGACATGAGTTCCCTCACCTGCCTGGTCGTGCTGCCCGAATCCATTCCCTTCATCCAGTTCAATCCCAGGATAGAGAATTATATTAAAGCGGTGAAAAAGAACCTTGGTCGCAATTTTGAGACGATTGAGGAAGAATATTTCGAATTTCAGGGGCTTTCCGCTGTCCGACTGCTCTCCGCTCAACGCGCGCCAAAGACGCGCAAAGACCCCGAACCAGATATAAAACGTCAACATCTTCTCTACGCGTTTCGCCTGCGCAGACACTATTGGGCATTTGATTGGATCGCCGATATTTCGGTTTTCGACAAATATTTGCCTGTGTTTGACCAAAGCATCAAAAGTCTGGTCTTCAAAGAAAAAGCAAGATAAGGTTTGCCTATTTTTCCAAAGTTTATCTGAATTCAATAAATTATTGAATCTTCTAAAATTCTAAAGTGCAGACCGTGCACTTTTTCATCTCCATCTATATGCATCTTATCTATTGACTATTTGCATATAGTGTGATATTTTTAGGGGGAGGAAATATGCCATACGGAAGACACAGAAAAGGACGCGGAATGCGTCTGCTGAACCCAATTGCGCTGCTGTGCTTGCAGAAAAATTCTGCACACGGGTATTCACTAATGGAGAGCCTTGCTGAATATGGACTGAGCAACTTTGATGTCAGCATGCTTTACCGCGCTCTCCATCAAATGGAAGCTTTTGGGTGGGTTTCCTCTGCCCTGGAAGAGGAAAGCAGTCAGGGTCCCCCCCGTCGTGTTTACCATATCACATCCCTTGGAGAGAATATTCTGAAGGAATATATTTCCGATCTGGAAAAGCATCTTGAACATACTCAAAAGATCATTCAAGATTACAAGGCACTTACAAACCAACATTAACAAAAGCGAAAGGAGTCGAAATGCCAGCAGGAAACAAAATGGGGCCAGAAGGTGTAGGTCCCATGACAGGAAGAAAAGTGGGATACTGCGCCGGTTATACGCAACCCGGTTTTCGTTCAGCCGGTTTTGGATACGGCAGAATGTCCATGATCGGTCGAGGAAGATTTCACTATGACCCCTATGGAAGAGGGTCCTTCTTCGGACATCCATGGGAAAAGGGCGGCCATTTTGCAGCAGATGAATTCGAACCACAGCCCGTTAGCCTAGATGAAGAAGAACATATTCTCAGTCAACAAGCCTCCCGGTTAAAGAGCCAGCTCGATCTGATCAACGCTCATCTGGAAAAACTCCAAGCCAAAAAGACGACAGAGGGGTGACCGTTCTGACCCATCCAGGTTTGGAGTGAATTCATGATCATTTGCTTATGCAGCGAAGGGAAAACACTTGAAGATAGGATCAGCCCCGTGTTTGGTCGTTCTCCCTGTTTCTTAATTTATGATGATCAATTGAAAACCCTGCGCTGTATTGAAAACGCTGCCCAGGGTGAAGCGCATGGTGCAGGAACCAACGCCGCTCAGATCATTCTGGACGAAAGCGTGAACGTGCTGATCGCGAACGCACTGGGACCAAATGCGAAAAAAATTTTGAGCACCGGCAAGATAAAGATTTTTCGTCAGACAGGAGAAACACCCCAAAAAGCACTGGCAGCTTTTCAAGAAGGAAAATTAGAAAAATTATAAAGAAAACGGAGTTGAGTATGAAAATTGCAGTATCATCCAATGACAACAAAGGATTAGAAAGCACAGTCAGCGAACATTTCGGGCGTTGCCCATTCTTCACAATGGTTACTGTGAATGAGAATACCATCCAAAAAACCGAAGTGGTTGAAAACCCCTTTTACGAAGGTCATCAACCCTTTGAAATCCCCAACTTCTTGAAGTCACAAGGAATTCAAGCTATCGTCACGCAGGGTATGGGTGGTCGCGCCATCGGCTTTTTCCAGGAAAATGCCATCCAGTCGGTCACCGGCTGCAGCGGAACCGTCAAAGACGCCGTGAACGCATATCTTTCAGGAAAATTCTTTCAAGCTGCTCCATGCAGCGAGAGCATCGCCCATCACCACGGATAAAACCTGTTCATCATCCATGCAGCTTTCCATCGCCAGCGGGAAAGGTGGTACCGGAAAGACTATGGTGGCTGCCAATCTGGCAGCAGCCGTCAGCCGCCACCTTTCTTCTGTTTATTTTCTTGATTGTGATGTAGAAGCGCCCAATGCAGCACTGTTTCTGCAACCGCAAATTCATTCTGTAAGCGAGGTCTTTCAATTTGTTCCTCGGCTCGATGAAGAAAAATGCACCCTGTGCGGGCTTTGTGCCAGAAACTGCCAGTTCAATGCCCTGGTTGCTTCAAAATCCAAAATCTTGTTCTTTCCAGAACTATGCCATTCCTGCGGCGGCGGCATCTTGATCTGCCCCGAACAAGCCATCGCGGAAACTCCCGCACGCATCGGGACCATTCAGAAGGGGGCCAGCGTCCGCATGCCCTTCTTTCAGGGAAAGTTGGACATAGGACGACCCAGTCCGGTCGGGATCATCCAGCAGATGTTCCAGGAACAGCAGAAATCTTCTGCTAATGAAGATCATTCAAGAATAACGATCGTTGATTCTCCTCCCGGAGTTTCCTGTGCAGTCGTTGCCAGTACGCGGGGTTCGGACTTTGTCATACTTGTCAGTGAGCCCACCCCCTTTGGCTTGCACGATCTGCGTCTGGCTGTTCAACTGGTGCGCGACGAATTGAAGATACCTTTTGGAGTGATCCTGAACAAATCCGATGATCGGATAGCAATCATCGATGAATATTGTTCGGAAGAAGGCATCGCTATTCTGCAGCGCATTCCTTTCTCAAGGCAGATTGCTGAAATCTATGCGAAAGGACAACTGTTAATCGATGTTGATCCCATCTTTGAAAGCTTGTTTCTTGAGCTGTGGGAAAAGGTGCGCACAATCCTGCAGAAGGGTAAGCCATGAAGCAAATTGCGATTTTAAGCGGAAAAGGCGGCAGCGGCAAAACCTCCATCTGCGCCGCACTCATCGATCTGATCTCTCAAAATCATTCCCTTAGCATGGTGGATGCGGATGTGGACACAGCCAACCTGAATCTGCTGATCCCCTGCACAGAACAAACCGAACAATCCTTTCAAGGAGGAAAAAAAGCGATTATCGCTCAGGAAAGCTGCATTCGATGCGGCATCTGTCTGAAATATTGCCGTTTTCATGCGGTTCATAGAACGCTGGACGATTCTGGGCTGAATCCTCGCTTTTCGATCGATCTTTTGGCATGCGAAGGATGCGCAGTTTGCGCGCAGCAGTGTCCTTCTTCCGCCATTTCAATGCATCCTACACAAGATGGAGTCTGGTATCGATCGTCGAGCGAATATGGTGAGTGTTTTCACGCCCATCTCTTTGCCGGGCATGAGAACTCCGGCAAGCTGGTTTCGACCATCATCTCCGCCGCACGCCGGTACGTTCAAAATTCTGCAGTCGATCTCATCCTGGTAGATGGTCCGCCCGGAATTGGCTGTCCGGTCATCGCGGTCTGCAATCAAAGCGACTTGGCATTGATCGTGACAGAACCTACCCCATCCGGCATTCACGATATGCAACGCATACTGGATACAATCCGTTATTTTGACCTGCCCGCCTTTCTTATTATTAATAAGTTTGACCTGCATCTTCAAAACACGGAGCAAATTTTGGAGCAGTGCGAAAGAGAAGACGTGCCTGTTTTAGGGCAAATTCCCTTCGATCCACAATTTAATGAAGCGATTTTGCATGCCCAGCCCATCACACGCTACGCTGCCGATTCCCCTTCTAACCAGGCTATTCACGCCATCTGGCAGCAGCTAAAAAGTCAAGTTCTCAATAGTTGAATAGAAGATACAAGATTCGTTTTACTTCTTTAATGTACCCCACCAGCAATATCTTTTTCACGTTCCTTTACTCCAATTTTTTCCATTGGAGATAGTTCATGTATAAAATCAGATCAATATCATCCTTGAATCCAGTGCAAGCGCGCCCCGCCCTTTTACCAGGACTTTCAAAGGATTGACCTCAATCTCCTTGACCTCCGGAAAGTCAATCGAGATGCGGCTGATGGCTTTCACTACCGCAACAACCGCATCGATATCATATTGTATGCCGCGCAATCCCAACAATATCTTTCCGGCAGCAGTTTCCGTGATCATCTTTCTAATTTCATCTTCGGCTAGCGGAGCAATGCGAAAACTGACATCCTTAAATGCCTCCACGTAAATACCCCCCATTCCCATCATGAGCATCGGACCGAAATTTGCATCCCGTTTCATCCCCACGATAATTTCTTCCCCTTGGTCGATCATCTTCTCCACCATCACACCCTGAACAGTCGCGTGCGGCACATTCTTCCTCACGGTTGAGATCAGATCACTATACGCAGAAAGCAGCATTTCATCATCTTGAATGTTCAATCGAATTCCACCCGCATCCGACTTATGCAGGATTTCCTCCGAAATAATCTTGAGGACAACCGGGTACCCCAATCGATTCGCAGCGTTTACTGCCTCTTTTTGATCCTGAGTAGTTACGCCTGCGGCATTTTGAACACCATAAAGTTCGAGGAATGGTCGCAGGTCGGCTTCTCCAAATTGTTTTTTGGTGCGATTCTTTTCGAACCACGCCACCGCTGCGAGCGGTTTCGTTTCCGGCTTTTGATCGGCATCTTCTTTTCGTTCTTTCAGATGCTCCCTATAGCGCCGCATCGATCCCAGCGCCAAACCAATATCTTCTGGATAATCGAACACCGGAATGTGGTGCTGGTGCAGCGTGCGCTTCGCCTCACGAATGCTCTGTTGACCCATCAGGCAAACCAGGGTGGTCTTTTTTCCTTCTGCCGCTTCTTTCCAGATCGATTCTGCTACTGCAAGCGGATTCACCAGTGCTTGAGGTACCAACACCGGCAACAGACTACCCGCCTCGCTGGATTCTCGAACGACCTGCATCGCGTACGCATATTCGTCTTCGGTAGCGCCCCCCAACATATCAATCGGGTTCATGGTTTGGGCGGCTGCATTCAGTTTTTCTTTCAATTTCAATTGCACGACATCATCCAATGATGCCAATCGCAAACCATGCGCATCCAAACTGTCTGAGAGCAACGCTGCCGGTCCACCCGCGTTGGTAAAAATTACCGCCTTGTTATTCTGTGGAAGCGGTTGGAAGTCGAACGCCATGGCAGTTTGCAGCAAAGAACGTAGAGAATTGACTTCGATCACACCCGCTTGCTTGAAAGCTGTGGAATACGCTATGTGTGAGCCTGCCAGTGATCCGGTGTGTGAAGAGACCGCTCTGGCACCCGATTCGCCTTTGCCGGCTTTCAGCAATATAATTGGTTTCTTCACGGTAACCGAACTGGCAATTTTCAGAAATCGTTCGCCCTCCCGGATCGATTCGACATACACAGCGATCACCCGCGTATGCGGATCATCTGCAAGATATTCAATCATATCCGTTTCGGTCACGTCCATCTCATTGCCCAGGCTGAGCAAATGAGAAAAGCCGATGCCTTCGTTCACAACATGATCTACCACCCCTCCACAAACTGCCCCTGATTGTGATACAAAACCGATCCCTCCGCGGGTTGGCATTCCTTTTATAAAGGTTGTGTTCAACCCTGAAGTTACATTGATATTTCCCACACAATTCGGACCGATGACGCGGATCTCGTATTGCTGCGCAATATCATGCAGTCGCAGTTCTCTCTGCTTCCCATTTTCCCCCAATTCTCTAAAACCACCCGATATGATGATGCAAGCTTTGATCCTTTTTTCTCCACAGGCAATCAAAACATCAGGTATGGTCTCTGCAGGCAAGATGATGACAGCCAGGTCAACAGCACCTGGAACGGATGCAATATCCTGATAACAGTGAAGGTCCAAGATCCTGTTGGCATGCGGGTTGATAGGATAAATATTTCCCTGGTATCCGTATTGCTTAAGATTGTTCAGAATCCCATAACTCAATTTGTTCGGATTAGAAGAAGCGCCAATCACGGCTACGCTGTCGGGATTAAAGAAAAATTTCAGGTTATCCTGCATGACCTCTCCCAAGAAGAAAATTATTCCAACTTTTTGTTCATTATAGCTGGGAATGGTCCACAAGAAGGTCAGGACGGCTGGTTATTTTTCTCACTTTATGTTAAACTTGACGCGGTTAGTTAGTTAGCTGAGTGTTAACTACCTTTCCGCCCATGACTTCACTTACGGTGTCGATCAGGGGCATACCCAGGGAAAGGAGGAATCCTTATGCGTACATATGAGCTGGTAGTGATCGTTCACCCTGATCTTGACGATGAGGCTGTTAATCAAGCCATCGATAAGATCAAAGGTTGGATCGACACAGGAAAAGGGAAGATCACCGAAGTACAGGAATGGGGAAAACGCCGTTTGGCATATCCGATTCAAAAGCAGTATGAAGGGCTGTATTATTTTCTAAAATTAGAATTGGATCCTGCAAACAACGCCGAATTGGAACGCAATATCCGCATTCTTGAACCGGTTATGCGTTATATGTTGATTGCAAAATAAGCACGAACGGAGTTTTTTATGAGTCGCAGTCTTAACAAGGTCATGATTATTGGAAATCTTGGTAGAGATCCTGAAATGCGCTACACGCCTTCAGGAAAGCCAGTAACTACATTTTCGGTCGCCACCAACCATGTATGGGTTGACACATTCGGTCAAAGACATTCCGAAACCGAATGGTTCAATGTTGTTTGCTGGAACAACCTGGCTGAAATATGCAAAGATCACCTCTCTAAAGGTGACCGAGTATATGTCGAAGGGCGTCTGCAAACACGCCATTGGGAAGATGCTAATGGAAATCAACGAACCAGTGTTGAAATTGTAGCTGCCGAAATGATGATCCTTGGCGACCATGCTTCTTCCAGCGATGGTGAACAAGAAAATGATCTGGATGAAGCCAATGAATTTGAAGAGAATATTTAATTGAAAGAGATACAAGAAAGAAGGTAAACACCTATGATGGAAGACAGAAGAAATTCCACGGGTGAAGAACAGGATGAGAGATTTCAGGGTCGTCCAGGCAGACATTATATCGCCCGCCCGAAATTTTGCCAGTTTTGTTCTGATAAAACCCAGGAAATTGACTATAAGAACGTTGAATTGCTCAAACGCTTTATTACCGAAGAAGGCAAGATTCGCCCGAGGCGGCAAACAGGCACATGCGCAAAACATCAACGCGCTTTAGCAACTGAAATAAAGAGAGCCAGGCATATCGCCTCACTACCATTCGCTTCCGGTTCCTGGCAAAAGAACAGTCGTTAATTCACTGGAGAGTCATTATGACAACCAAGAAAAAATCGCGCGAAGAAGAACCCAAACCGCGCAATCTCAGCGTTAAAGAAAACAAGAACGCAAAAAGATTAACGATAGGGTTCATTCTATTTGCTGTGGTCGTGGTTGGGATCATCGGCTATGCCTTTTTGTACGATAAGGTTCTTAAATTCAACAAACCTGTGGCAGTAGTTGGTGAAAACAAGATCTATGGCAAAGAGTTCAATCAACGGGTAAGGCTGGAAAGGAATTCCTATGTCCTCCAGTACAACCAGATCGCTGTTCAAATGGTTTTGATGTCCGACAGCACAGAATATGTCAACTATTACAAGCAACAGTTAACCCAGATCCTTTCAATCCTGGATGATTACAATTATCTGGGAGAATATGTGCTCGATTCGATGATCGATGAAGAAGTGATAAAGATCGAAGCAGAAAAAAGAGGCATTACGGTCAGCGATGCTGAAGTGGACGCGTTGATGCAGGAACTCTTTGGATATTATCCCAATGGTACTGCTACCCCAACCGTTAACCCATGGGTGTTCGAACCCACGTCAACCCTGTCTAGCGTGCAGCAAACGCTTGTTGCGGGTCCAGTGGTCACTGAAACACCTGCCCCCACCATAGAAATCTCAACCGCCACAAGCACCGTAGAGGTCGAAGGTGAAGCTGAGGTAATTCAAGCCACTTCCACCAGCACAGCCGCCCCCACCGCTTCAGAAGTGACCCCTTCACCTACCGCTACCCAAATCAGCAGCACTGCCACCCCTGCCCCCACCGCAACAGTCTATACAGAAGAGATCTACCAGCAAAACTACCAGAATTACATCACCGGCTTGCAAGGGATCGAGGTTGAAGAATCAGTGTTGCGGGATTACATCAAGGGCTATCTGCTTGAGCAGAAATTGTATGCAGCCATCACTTCCGAACTATCTCGTACGCAAGACCAGGTTTGGGCACGCCATATCCTGGTCGACACCCAGGAAGAAGCTGTAGCTGTCATGAACCGCCTCGCCGGAGGAGAAGACTGGAACACAGTCTGTAATGAAGTCACCCTTGATCAATCCGGTCAAGAAAACTGTGGCGACCTGGGTTGGTTCGCCAAAGGTCAGATGATCGAAGAATTCGAGACTGAAGCTTTCGGGCTTGAAATTGGTAAAGTCAGCAATCCGGTAGAATCTTCCTACGGCTGGCATGTCATTCAGGTTCTGGGTCATGAAGAGCGCTCGATTGAAGCTGATTATGACTATTCACGACTGCAGAGCAACTATTACGACCTTTGGTTCCAAGACGCAAAAGCGAACTTAGAAATCGTCAAGAACGAAAACTGGGTAGATCATGTTCCAACAGAACCCTCAGTTGCGCTCGACATGCGCATCAGTTCCAGCGCAAGTCCCACCATAACATCAGAATAAGTAAAAAAAAGAGCTGGCGAACCAGCTCTTTTTTTATGTTTTCTAATCGACCAGATCATCCGTCACTTCATCCAATTTCAAACTGATCACCTGGCTGGCTGAATCGCGCCCCATGGTAACTCCATAGATGACATTAGCGAGCTGGACCGTGTTTCGATTGTGCGTAATCACAATGAATTGGGTTTTATCACTTAACTCTTTCATTAATTGACCCAATCGCAAGACGTTGGATTCATCCAGCATTGCATCCACTTCATCCAGAACACAGAACGGTGTGGGAGAAATCTTCAATAGCGCAAAGATCAACGCGATCGCGGTCAGGCTTCTTTCTCCACCTGACAACAAAGCTAACTCTTGTTTTCGCTTTCCTGGTAAGGTGGCTTCGATTTCAATGCCGGTCTCGGTGATATTCTCTTCATCTTCGATAACCAGTCTTGCGCTTCCCCCTCCAAACAATTGCTTGAAGATGTCTGAAAACTCCTCATTCACAGCTTTGAAGGTTTCTTTGAACTTGATCTTAATGATGTCCTCGAGTTCTACTACAACCTTGCGCAAGTCACTTTCTGCCTTCTCCAGATCGGTCATTTGCGCTGTCAGGAACTCATACCGTTCGCTTTCCTCGCGGAATTCTTTTTCCGCTTCAGGATTTACGGCTCCCATACGATGGATAGCAGATTTCAGATTCTTGATCTGATCTTCCAGATCATCGGGAATTTGCGTCACTTTTGGAAGATTGGCAACCATACCATCAATGGGCAACGGTTTTGGACCGCTGATATCAGGTTCGTATTCATATACAACCAGACCGAAATCATCAGAGATGCGGTCTTTTAACACATCCATTTGGTTCTTGACTTTATCAACCTGCATTTCCAGTTGGATAAAATGCCGTTCAATAATGCTTTGGGTCTTTCGCAGGTCCTCGTTTGAATTTTGCAGTTTTTCGATCTCTGTAGTAATCGTTGTAATTTCATTTTCAACTGGATCGATCTTTTCCATTAACGCGTCGATCTGCACATTGAGTTCATCAAGCCGATGGGTGTCGAGGGTATACTTTTCTTTTAACTCGGCATGTTGGGTTTCAAGAGAAGTCAACTTCTCCTTCTGGTCATTGCATTGAGACTCCAAACCAGCAATGAGTTGGATAATATCTTGCAACCGGCTGCTGGAACTCTGATAGCTCTCCTGTGCCACCGCAAACTCTGTTTTCTTTTGGAAATAGTCCTGATTCAGTTCCTCCAATGAAATGGCTGATGCCTGTTTCTTCAGCTTCTCGATTTCCTGGTTCAAGGTTTCGGTCTGAAGCTGTGCATTCTTAGTCGCTTGTTTCAATCCGGTCTTCGCTTCGATGGCATCTTGAATATCCACAAGCAACTTAGCGACCAATTGTTTATTCAATCGAATATCTTGTGACGCATCCGCCTGCTTGGTTTGGATATCCTTTAATGTCGATTGGACATCTTTCACATCTTTTTCTGATAGTGAAATCTTTTCGCGCAACTCGATGATCTTCTTTTCGAGCTCTTCAAGATCCTTTTTCTGACCTTTTTCAGACTTATCGACCTCCGCGATCTTGCCACGCAGGTCATTCATCGCGTCCCGTAGGTCTTCGATCTCTTTTTCTCTTCTAAAAATGAACTCACTGGTAACGCCACCCACAGCAATCAGGCCATTTCCATAAAAGATACCGCCGTCTTTCAGAACAATCTTCTGATCCTTCTCCAGTTTCGTCAGAATTTGTTCGAGCTCCTTGGGGTCTTCAAGAATATAGGTATCCTCAAACAAGATCTGTAAGACTGACCGGTATTCGGGTTCTGAATGTACAAAATCCAACAAAGGTCGGCATCCACTTACACTCCTGGGCGCACTTCTTTTCTCTTTTATCAGCGATTGTGAAATTAAAATCGAATGAGAATCCCCCGCATCGCGCATCAATGACAGAATGTTCTGAAGCTCCAGCGATTTATCCAGGATCAATCCTTCTGTGGCATCTCCAAGCGCTGCGGATACCGCTTTCTCATAGCCTGCTTCAACCCGCATACAGGATAGCAACAATTCAAACGTTCCCCGCACTTTTCTTTGCTGAATGGTATGCAAGAATTTCTTGGTTCCAGTTTTGAAACCCTCCATGTTCTTCTTGGCGGTAACCAAGACGTTGAATTGGGTCTCTTTCGCCACGAGTTCGTGGGAATACTGTTGGACATCATTCCTGATCCTGGTAATTTCAGCATCAATCTTTTCTTTTTGCTCATTCAGATAGCGCAACTCATCCAGGTTCTGGTTCATTTTTCCTTGTTTCTCATTGAGCAGGTCTTGAGCCTGCGCAACCGATGTCAGGATCTCCTGGTAATCAGTTTCCTGGGTTTTGATCGACTCATCCAACTCGGTACGTCGTTTGATCAGGATCTCCGCTCGGGTTTCCAGGTCAGTGATCTTTGCCTGATTTCCCACAATGGTTTTGTCGATATCCAGTTTCTTCTGTTGCAGTTCTGCAATCTGCTCCTGAACTTGCTGCAGTTCGCTCTTCTTCTGATTTAAAGATGCCTCCAGCGCGTCTACTGCATGCTGCATAGTTTCAAGATTTTTCTCTTGTTCTGCATGCTTTGATTCGAGGTCATGTTTTTGTTCTTGGCGACCTCTCAATTCCTCCTCGGCATAGGTCATGGATGAACGTAACGAATCACGCTGCTCTTCATACCCTTTGAAGCGTTCATCGATAATGGCAAGTTCGCGATTGATCTTTTCTTTTTCGCTTTGCAGTTCGGCAAGTTGATTGTTCCATATGGAAAGGGTATTTCTTTTCTCCTGCAGAACTCTTCTTCGATTTGCCATCTCTTCATCAGCGCCCATCACGTTCATTCGGATGCTGTTCAGTTCGGCGTCCTTTTTCATCCTGGCATCCAGTGATTCCCTATAATCTTGCTGCAGCAAATTCCAGCGATATCCGTACCAATCTTTTAATAGTAAGCGCAGGTCAGCGTTGATGCGGTTGTATTCCTTGGCACGTTCAACCTGCTTTTCTAAGCGTGCAATACGCGGGCGAATTTCAAATAGGATATCTTTCACGCGCTCCATATTTTCAACCGTCTTATCCAGTTTTCGGATCGCTTCTTCTCGGCGCGCTCTGTACAAGCGGATCCCAGCCGCCTCTTCGAAAAAGAGCCTGCGGTCTTGTGGTTTCAGTGAAAGGGCTGAATCAACCAATCCCTGTCCTATGATGGTGTAGCTTCTTTCTGCCAGGCCTGAATTGGATAAAAGTTCCTGTATATCTCGCAGGCGCACTTTCTTATCGTTGAGCAGATATTCATTTTCTCCACTTCGATATGCCCGCCGCGTGATGCTCACCACATCATAATCGATTGGCAGCCAACCATCTTCATTATTGAAGCGGATCGTGGCAGACGCCATGGACATTTTAGAACGCTGAGCGGAGCCCGAGTAGATCATGTCTTCGGTTTTCTTGCCGCGCAGCACACTGAAAGCCTGTTCGCCTAATACCCAGCGTATGGAATCAGCGATATTTGACTTTCCTGATCCGTTCGGTCCAACGATAGCAATAATCTTGTCCGGGAATTCAAATGGAGTCCTGGAGGCAAAGGTTTTATACCCATGGAGTTCTAACGCTTCTAATTTTTGAGTCATGCGGTGATTATTCCTGATAGATCCTCTCTAGTGCTTTTTTTGCAGCATCTTTTTCTGCAGATTGTTTGCTCTTTCCGCTTCCTTTGGAGTATGACTTCTTATTAATATACACTTCCACTTCAAACAATTTTGAATGATCCGGACCAGATGCCTTTAGCGTAATATATTTTGGGGGAGGATAGCCAAGCGATTGAGACCATTCCTGCAACTTCGATTTCGGATCTTCATTCTTGTGCATTTCCAAAATATCCTCTACAGCCACTTCCAGGAGCGGATTTAAGAACAAACGAATGGCTGGTAACCCCTGGTCAAGGTAAATCGCACCAATCAGGGCTTCGAAAGCATCGCACAACAGGCTGCTTCTGATTCTCCCCCCAGTTTTAATCTCCCCTTTGCCAAGTCGTAGCGCATTTCCCAAATTTAAATAACGAGCAAAATCTGCCAGTTCTTCTGTTTGGACGAGGGCTGACCGCATCTGGGTTAAATCACCTTCAGGCATTTCTGGATACTTATCATATAACCACTCTCCAACCAGAAAATCAAGCACGGCATCACCTAAAAATTCAAGACGTTCATTATCCTCGATCGCCTCAGGGTTTTCGTTGAGATATGATCGGTGCGTTAGCGCCCGTATTAACAAAAGAACATTATTGAACTTTAATCCAAGGCGTTTTTCCAATTCTTGCGGAAGTTCAGGAACGAATTCTGATGACACTTTCAATTTTCCTCCGAGAATAAATGCATACTTACGTTTTCTTATTTTACTATTTCACAATCACTATTGCGAATCGGAAACCCCCTGCTATAATGTACTCCATGGAAATTCCTTTTCTCAAGCAAGCAGCCAGTAAATATACCATTGAGACAGATGTATTTGAAGGTCCGCTTGATTTGTTGCTCCAACTGATTGAAAAAGAAGAACTGGATATCACACAGTTATCGCTGGCAAAGGTAACCGATCAATACCTCGAACACCTCAGTTTGATCGCCAACCGTGATCCCTTGGAGGTCTCAGCATTTTTGGTGATCGCTGCACAACTGGTGCTGATCAAATCTCGTATCCTATTGCCATCAGAAACCTCCGAGGTTGATGGTTTGGAGATTGAAGGCGCTGTTGACTTGGTACAGCAGTTGATCGAATACAAAAAGTATAAGAACGCTGGTTTTTGGTTGCAAGACCGCGAAACCAGGCACATGCATACTTACTTCCGCACGGCTCCCCCTCCCAAACTGCCAGAGGTGCTTGATCTTACCGACCTGTCAGTTTTCGATCTGGCAGCTTTGTATAGAGATCTTCTCATCACAAAAGAACAGTTCTATCCGATAGATGAGGTCGTCACCATCACGACCATCACATTGAAGAACCGCATCAACACCATCATGGAGCAGTTTAAAAGGATATCCCATTTAAAGTTTTCATCCTTGACCGACCAGGGCACCAAACTGGAGGTCATCATCACTTTTTTGGCTTTGTTAGAACTGATCAAAAACCATTTGGTTCAAGCCATTCAGCCCGAAATATTTGGCGAGATTGATCTCGATTCCATCGGAGAAATGGATCAAGAGATCGAAACGGAATTCTAGGCGCAGCGGGGAAGAAGCATGAGCAGTTCAGATATTACACCCATAAGGCAACAATATCTTGATATTAAGAGGCAGTATCCCGATGCCATTCTCTTCTTCCGGCTGGGTGATTTTTACGAAACGTTCGACCACGATGCTGAAATCACCTCTCGAGAACTTGATCTGGTGCTGACCTCTCGCAGTGTTTCCAAAGGAAACCGCATCCCCATGGCAGGTATCCCCTATCATGCCGCTGAGAATTACATTGCCCGGCTCATCAACAAAGGCTACCACGTAGCCATTTGTGAACAGATTGGAGAGCAACCCAAACGCGGATTGTTCCCTCGTGAAGTGGTGCGCATCATCACTCCGGGAACGCTGGTTGAATCATCCTTTCTAAAAGCTGATAAGAACAATTACCTTGCAGCGGTCTATCCACTCGCAGAGAGTACAGGGTTGGCTTATATCGATATTACCACCGGTGAATTTTATTGCACAGAACTCAGCGCTGGTCTTACCAATTTGTTGCATTCAGAGCTGGCTCGCATCAACCCGGCTGAACTGCTGTTGCCCAAAAGCTTTTCCGACGAGCGGCTCGATAAATATCATCGCACGCTCAAAGAAGACTGGTACTTTGCCTTTACCCGCGCACAAGACGCCTTACAGCATTGCTTCCAGGTCGCCACAATGGATGGCTTTGGTCTGAAAGACCGCCCTGCCGCCATATCGGCCGCCGGCGCGATCATTCAATACCTCGATGAAACCGATCCGTTATCTGTGAAGACGATCAAGAGAATCCGCTATTACCACACCCAAGATACCATGATCCTCGATCCCGAAACGCGGCGCAACCTGGAACTCACGGAGACCATTCGCAACGGTCAGGAAGAAGGTTCTCTGCTTTCCGTCATCGATTTCACGGTGAATCCGCTCGGCAAACGATTGTTGCGCAATTGGTTGAACAAACCTTTGATCGACCCACAAAAGATCCATTCTCGTCTCGAGCACGTTAGTTACTTTGTCCAAGACGGTTTATTGCGCAAAGAGCTTCAAGCTCATCTGAAAAAAGTCTCAGACCTGGAGAGGATCTCCACCCGTATTGTAGCCGGGCACGCCTTGCCACGCGATCTGGTAGCGCTACGTAATTCACTAGAACTGATCCCTCCTATCATTTCAAAATTAGCCGAAGTGCCAGAACCGATCAAGACATTGGTTTCTCGTATCCACGCCTGTCCAGAGATATTGACATTACTAACATCAGCTATTGCAGATGACCCGCCCAATACCCTGCAGAACATCGGCATCATTAAAAAGGGCTATTCCTCCGAGCTTGATACAATTTACACTGCTTCCCATGATGCCAAACAGTGGATCGCCAACCTGGAAAAGGTTGAAAAAGAGCGCACCGGGATCAAGTCGCTCAAAGTCGGATATAACAAGGTGTTCGGATACTATATCGAGATATCCAATAGTTATGTAGATCAAGCCCCTCCCGAATACATACGCAAGCAAACGCTGGTGAATGGTGAGCGTTTTATCACCCCCGAAATGAAAGAATATGAATCGATCGTCCTGAACGCGGAAGAACGCATTCACCAGCTTGAATTGCGCTTATTCAAAGAGATCTGTCAGAAGATTACCGCATTTGTCGAAGACCTATCATCGACAGCGCAGGCGTTGGCTGAGCTGGATGTGTTTATCGGTCTGGCAGATGCCGCGGTAAACAATCGCTACTGCAAACCCATCATCACCGATGAGAAGGTCGTGCAGATCATCGAAGGCAGGCATCCGGTGGTAGAAAGGACGCAGCTTTCCAGAGCTTTCATACCCAATGATCTTTCTTTCGATGAAAAAGAGTTCATTAAGATAATCACCGGTCCCAACATGAGTGGAAAAAGCACCTTTCTGCGCCAGGTGGCACTGATCATCTTGCTTGCGCAGATTGGCAGCTATGTACCGGCTGATTCCGCCACTATTGGGGTGGTTGACCGAATTTTCACTCGCATCGGCGCGCAAGACGAGATTCACGCTGGCCAATCCACTTTCATGGTCGAAATGACCGAAACAGCCAATATTCTGAACAACGCTTCTTCACGCAGTTTGTTGATTCTGGATGAGATTGGACGAGGAACCAGCACCTACGATGGGCTTTCCATCGCGTGGGCGGTTCTGGAATATGTTCATAATCACCCCGACCTGCGCTCGCGCACCCTGTTTGCCACCCACTATCATGAATTGACCCAACTGGGCGAGACCTTACCGCATGCCGCCAACTATAATGTGGCAGTCTCCGAAACAGATGGAAGCGTAGTATTTTTATACAAGATCATCGAAGGCGGTACCGACCGATCATACGGCATTCATGTCGCTCAGTTAGCCGGGCTTCCGCGAAACGTCATCACGCGCTCGTTCGAGATTTTGAGACAACTCGAAGAAGAGAATGCTCATACCCGGGCAGGGATCGGGGTATCCGACCAGTTGCCATTATTCCCCCAAACCGATCCACTGAAACACGCATTGCAAGAATTGGATCTAAACCAGCTATCACCGATTGAAGCATTGAACCTTCTTTACGAGTGGAAAAAGAAGTACACGAAATAAGGAAGAGGAGCGATCACTCCTCTTCCTGTGACGTTTTTCGGCTGGCTTTTTTGGAGCGTTTCTTTTTCTCTTCCTCTTCAGGTACTTCTTCATCGGTCGTTGGTTCGACAGAGACAGCCTCAGCCATGGCTTGCTTGGCTTCCAGCATCTCTTCATCTGCTTCTTGATAGGGTATTTCCTCTTCAACTATATCTGCGGTTTCTCTTTTTGTTTTCGGCTTGTTGAAGAACAGGATGAGAAATCCAATGCAGAACAACCCAGCCGCGACCACAGCCATCCATAATAATGTTTTGTAAGTGACCGACTGCAAAATAATCAGCAACAACGTTCCAAATGCGCTGTTCTCAGCCGACAGCGTCTGGTTGATGAACAGCGCTGTAAATTGTTCCGAACCGATCAGCAAAACCAGTAAAAGAACGAGGGATAGCGCTGCCGCCGTGACCAGAAGGCGCCCGATCCATGTGCGCATTTCTGCCCGGTTCTTCCTCAGACAGACGGCAATCAAGATCAACAATACCAGGAACAACACCGGCAGGATGCGGAATATCCATCGAACCATGCTGTATGAGAACAACGAATTGGTCTGATTTATCATGATCGCATCTTCAACATTGATCTGATACTCCTGCGGAATTTTATACAAGAACTCTTCCACATAATCAGAAATGAATGCCACCATTCTGCTTTTCAGTTCGGTTGGCGGATTGCACAACGGCACGTCTTGTACGGATAGACTGCCCGATGTCAATTGCGCGATCTCTTCTGTGTTACAAGGCGCTGAAGAGTTCAAGATATTCTCGACAAACGAGTCCCTCTCTGCCAGAACATCGGCTTTGATAGCTGACAGGTCGATCTGAACAATTCCAAATGGTTGTTTGAAATTTAAGAACTGTAACAACTGTACACTGACGTCATTCAGCGTTTGGCTCAACCATTCGTTCGTTACGAATGTTTTAATACCTTCAGATAAAACTTCGGTATTTTCAAAAACCGGCGGGACAACCTCGCCATCGCCAGCTACGCTCAACTGGTGGGCAATATAATCAGAAAAAGCATCTTGCCCTGCGTTCAGTAATTTTTCGTTGGTCACCAGGGAAGAATAGGTGGATTCATTCATGATCAAGAATTCCAATGGCACAGCAAAGATCGTGGGAAATACAATCGCCACCACAACAATCGAAAGAAGGAACGCCAGCAGCTTTCTCCAAAACGAATTCTTTTCCATATTACAGTTTCTCCTTCATGTATTTATGCACTCAATTTTCTTCTATTGTATCAAAATGACCCGCTCTTTTCTGCAACAATTGTGAATCGAATCAGTGAACAGCCAGCGCAATATGATTATGCTCCTCCATTAACCCAATCGTGAACACCGTTTAGAAAATCTCTCCCGCTGATCATTTTTTTGCCTGGCACTTGAACTTTCTTCAATAACAATCCTCCTCCAACGCACTGGACAACAGGATATCTTTCATGGATCCCTCTCACCCCTACGTCCTGCATTCTTGGTGAAATCACCTCTACTTCATGTACCTTCAATTGCTTTCCATTCCATTCCAAGAACGTGCCCGGCCACGGATTCAATGCGCGCACTTTCCGTTCCAGCAGTTCCACAGGTTGCTCCACATCCAATTTTCCGTCCTCTTTTTTTATCAGCGGCGCATAAGTTGCTGCTTCATCATCCTGCGGAGTAATGGTGATCGTGCCAGCCAGATATTCGGGGATAACTTCCATCAAGAGATCTCTCCCGAGCACACGCAACTTCTCCGATAGGCTCTTTTCATTCTCGTCCGAAACGAGAGGAATACTTGTTTGCCGAAGGATTGGTCCTGTATCCATCCCAGCATCCATTTTCATGATGGTCACACCGCTCTCATGATCCCCGTGCAGGATGGCTGCCTGGATGGGAGATGCTCCCCTCCAGCGGGGTAGCAGAGAGGCATGCACATTGATACAGCCATATTTCGGAATATCAAGAACGCTTTGCGGAAGTATCTGCCCATACGCAGCAATCACGAAAAGATCGGCTTTAAATTGTTTCAATTCTTCGATTCTTTCCGGTTCCTTTCGCAACCGCACCGGCTCCAGAACTGGTATGCCACGACTCACAGCATATTTTTTCACGGCACACGCTTCCATCTTTTTGCCACGCCCTGCTGGTTTATCGGGCTGGGTAACAGCCGCAGCTACCTGATATTTACCATCAATAGCCTCAAGAATGGGAACGGCGAATTGCGGTGATCCCATAAAAACGATCGTGGTGTTTTCCGGTGATTCTTGCATACCCTGGTTCTTTCCTTTCTGATACATTAGATCACAATTCTGGATGTGGTTACCGAGATATGCGGCATTGTGATGACTAGTTTTGCCCTACCCAATTTTGTGACCGTTTTACGGAATATCTTTCGGTTTCGTGCGGAACACTTTTTTCAACACCCAAACAATAAGATATCCACTCAGGAAACCGAATATGATCAGAAAAAGGATATAGAGCAATTTCGAACTCGACTCCAAACTGATGGAGCCCTTTTCAAACAACCTCTGGCTCAACCTTCTCACAAAATTTTCATCCGGTTGGACGCGTATGAATCGCTTTTTCAGTTCATTTTCCAATTGACCTGAATTGAATCCCTCTGCTTTCATATCCATACTCCTATTTTTTATCTTCATTCATTCGATCTCGTAATTGGAGCAGTGTTCGATGGTAAAGGCTTTTGATCGCACCTTCGCTTTTTCCCATGATTGAAGCTATTTCGATATTTGTCAGATCATCAACAAATTTTAAGATCAATAATGTTTGCCGATCAGCAGGAAGTGTGCGCACATAACCCATCAGTTCCACAATTTCCTGGTCCCTGATCACCGATGATTCCGGTATTTCAGCGCTTGAAATCTCCATGGGCGTTTCATCAATGGACACCTCTTTTTTTCTACTACGATCACGGTGCCAGTTTGCTATCAGGTTGTGGGCAATGCGATAGAGCCAGGCAGAAAAAGGCACACCTTTATTTTCATATTTCTGAATATGGCTGAGTGCTCGCTGGAAGACCCTGGCTGTGAGATCTTCCGCGTCATGTTTGTTGCCGGTGCGGTAGTAGATATAAGCATAGATACGCTGAACATTCTCACGATACAACACCGAGAAAGCCTCAAGGTCACCTTTGATGGCTTTGTTCAGAACATCATCCATGGAAATTTCTTGATTTTCGTTATTTGACATATAATGTGTACTGTTTGTTTAATCTTATCATCAATGAGTTAAAAACCGTTGATGATCCGAAGGGTCATATTCATTTTGGAGGCGCTAAATGATTCATCAGATTTGGGACTGGAAAACAACAGACAACGCAACAATGTTCGCACAAAAATGGATGCCTGAAAAAGATATCCATGCGTCTATTATCCTGGTTCACGGCTTTGGTGAGCATAGCAGTCGCTACGAACACATGGCAGATTTTTACTGCAAGCACCATATCCAGGTGCTCACTTTTGACTTGCGCGGGCATGGTCGATCAGCCGGCTCACGCGGTCATATTCCCACCCAAACTACCTTTTGGGATGATTTGAATGAGTACCAAAAACATGTGAAGGGTTCCCTTTCGAACAAACCGGTTTTTCTTTATGGGCACAGCATGGGTGGGATGATCGCGATTACCTACGTGCTCAAATATAAACCGGTTTTTACTGGAGTGATCGTGACATCGCCCCTGATCGACACCGCGAAACCATTAAGTGATGCAACATTGAAGCTGGCAAGATTGATGAACAAGATTGCACCCAAGTTCGCCATGGATAGTGGTCTTGATCGCAGTGGCTTATCACGCGATCAGCGTATCGTAGATGCCTATAATGCTGATCCTTTCGTTTTTGGAAAAGCCACTACCAGATTAGGGGTTTTTCTGGCTGACTCGAAAACATATATCCTTGAGCATGCTTCAGAGTTCAACTTGCCCTTATTGACCATGGCAGGATCAGCCGATAGGATCGTAAGCACACAGGAAATCGATAAATTTATGCAAGCCAATCCCAAGGCGACTTACAAGGTTTGGAATGGTTTTTACCACGAACTCCATAATGAACCGGAAAAAGAAGAGGTCTTTAACTACACACTGGATTGGATCAAACAGAGAATGCGATAGCTATTAAGAGGGATTACAGACATTCTCCAATAATCATTACTTGACCTTCTTTCTAAGAAACTTTAAAATGATTTCAGTTATGATGTTGCTCATATTGCGTATTGACACCTGTTAAAGAGATTGAAAAACGCTTGTCTCTTTCTATAAGGGCAAGTGTTTTTTTATATATTACCTTGATCGGGAAGGATTATTAAAATGAACCATAATCACAATGACTTTCTTTTTCGCGAAGACATAAGCTCCATTGATCCCGAAGTACAAGCCCTCATCAAACTAGAAGAGGAACGCCAGGTTAGAAAATTGATCTTTATCCCCAGTGAAAGTACCGCTCCCTGGAGCGTACGGAACAGCCTTTCTTCCGTTCTTCAGAATCTCTATGCCGAAGGATACCCACCCGAGCACATGGGTACTCAAAGCCAGGCAGAAATCCTCGATTACGAGCAGCAACTTGCCTTTTACCGTCGCTATTCGGACCCGCGATATTATAAGGGCGTCGAATTTGCGGATATTGTAGAGTCCCTCGCCAAACGGCGCTGCGCAGAACTGTTTTGCCCCACTTTCATGAAACCGGAGGAGCTTTTTGTTAACGTTCAAGCCCTCTCCGGTGCTCCTGCGAACAATGCCGTTTATCAAGCCCTCATCACCCCCGGCACAACCATCATGGGGATGGATTTGTTTCATGGTGGGCATCTTTCGCATGGATCACCGGTCAACCGTTCCGGAAAGTTGTATAACGCCGTTCATTATTCGGTCGATCCAGAAACCGAAAAACTCAATTATGAGCAAATCCTCGAACTAGCCAAACAATTGCAGCCCAAGATCATTATCTGCGGGTATTCCTCATATCCGTGGATTCCAGATTGGCTGGAATTTCGCAAGATAGCCGATGCCGTGGGTGCATACATGTTTGCAGATATTTCTCACATTGCCGGATTGATCGCCGCCAGGGTGGTCCCCTCGCCGGTTGGCATTGCCGATGTGATCACCTTTACCACCCATAAAACATTATGTGGACCGCGCGGCGCGTGCATCATCACCAAAGACGCGTCGATTGCCAAAAAGATCGATAAAGCTGTTTTCCCCGGCGAGCAGGGCGGTCCACATGTCCAGGTCTTTGCAGCCATGGCTACTACTTTTAAAATCGCCAGCACGCAGAAATTCCGTGATCTGCAAAAACAAATTGTCTTGAATTGTAAAGCGCTGGGAGAGCAGCTAACCAAGCGTGGCTTGCGCCTGTCCTTTCAGGGTACGGATTCACATTTGCTGAACATTGATTGTAAATCTGTAAAGGGAAAGGACGGCGCCGCTTTATCCGGTGACCTTGCCGCTCGTATTCTTGATCAGGTGGGGATCGTAGCTAATCGCAACACCATCCCGGGCGATACATCTGCTTTGAAGGCGGGTGGTGTTCGCATGGGAACTCCCTGGACAACCCAGCGTGGATTGCTTGAAAAGGACATGCAGGAGATCGCGGATATCATTGCTGACCTGTTCTCAGCCATTGAACCGTATTATAGCGCCGGCAGTAAAGGCGAAAACCTGCGCGCAAAAGTGAAGTTTTCAGCCCTGGAAGAGGCAAAATTGCGAATCCGCACTATCGCCGAACGAGCCGCTGCCGACCTGACCGTTGAGAAGCATGGCTATCCTTTTTTCTACTTCCATGACGATTACGAGTCAACCCAACAAAAGTCTGTGTCATTCACCATCCAGGGAAAACAAGTGCGCCAGTTCTTAAATTATGCCCTGGCAGAAAACATCGAAGGGCTGAATGAGAACGAAAGCATGCGTGTTACTTTCTACGTTGAAGAGAAATCCGCACATGGGATGCTGGGGTACCTGGGTGAAGAAAAAGGGTATTGCCTGACCCTGCCTTCTTCTGATGCCGGATTGGCTGCCAACTGGTTGCGCGCGCTTTCTGACGGGTTTGTGTACTTCGATCAGGACCTGTTAAAGAAACTCCCCGGTCCGATCATCATTCGTGAAACCGCCGAGGTCGGGGAAATGAAAGAAGTCTCACCCACCGCTCATTCGAGCAAACCATTTTACATTCATAGCCCTTCAACCACGGCTGATAGAAAAGCATTGTCAGAATTTCAATGGAGCGAAAAACAGGGTGCGCCTCTCAAACGAACCTGCTTGTATGAAGAGCATATCCAAGCGGGTGCCAAGATGGTTCCTTTTGCAGGATGGGAAATGCCAGTCTGGTATACGTCCGTCATCGAGGAACATGCCGCCGTCAGGAACAATGCCGGTTTGTTCGATGTTTCGCACATGGGGGTGTTCCTTGCTGAAGGCGTTGACGCCCAGGCATTTCTGGATAGTGTCTGTGCTAATGAAATAGCTGCATTGGAAATTGGTGAATCCTGCTATACCCACTTTCTAGATACCGATGCCCACGTTATCGACGATACGATAATATATCACTATGCGCATAACAAGTATTTGGTGGTTGTGAATGCCTCCAACGAAGAACAAGATTGGGCGTGGTTCCAGGCTGTAAAGAACAGCGAAGTCCTTATCGATCGGCAAAAACCATGGGCAATCGCTTATGGTCGGAATGTGATTCTTCATAACCTCAAGGATCCGGCTGCAGGAAAAGGTATGCGCGTGGATATAGCACTTCAGGGTCCGAAATCTCGCCAGATCCTCTGCAAATTAGATTGGGATAAGGAGACCATCGCCAGGATCAATTCTTTGAAACGCACGCAATTGTGTGAAGCAGCCCTGAACGGCACAAGCGTCATCATATCGCGGACCGGTTACACCGGCGAAAAAATGGCTTTCGAATTGTTCCTTCACCCTGACAAGGCTCCGGCTTTATGGAATGAGCTTCTGGAAAAAGGGAAAGAACTGGGTCTCATCGCTTGCGGGTTGGGCGCCCGAGATTCATTGCGCACCGAAGCAGGATTACCACTTTACGGTCACGAGATGGGCGGTGATCTTAACCTGGGTGTGAACGAAGCGGGGTTTTCACCCTTCGTAAAGACGCACAAACCCTGGTTCATTGGTCGTGAGGCGTACCTGCGCTCAGAAAAAGATCGCAAAGGAGTTGTGGTTCGCTTTCGCTTCGATCAACAGCGGGTGAAGATGGCGCACCACGGCGATCCCGTCCTCGATGAGCGTGGAAAAGTGATTGGCACGGTAACGAGTTGCGCAATTGATAAGGAAGAGTACCTCACCGGTCAGGCATTTGTTGAAATGAAATATGCCTCGGAAGGCAGTAAGATCCTTATCTACCAGAACAAGGAAGCCTTGGAAGACGTCCACTTTTCTGAATTGAAGAGCGGCAGCCGCGTTACACTGCCTGCTTCTGCCACAGTAGTCAGCCGTTTTATGAAATGAACAAAATGTACCTGTAAGGAGGAACATTCCATGTCAACGTTCTGGGATAACCGTTTTGCGCAGCGGACACAACGCATGAAAGGTTCTGCAATTCGTGAATTGTTAAAATTCACCGAAGATCCCGAAGTGATCTCCTTTGCTGGTGGTATGCCTGCCCCGGATGCTTTTCCAACCAAAGAATTCACCAAAGCCTGCAATCAGGTTCTCAAAACCCAGAGCAGCCAGGCATTGCAATATGGTTCAACCGATGGATATCTGCCCCTGCGTGAAATGATCGCCAGGCAATCCAAACGTTACGGAATAGAAGTCACACCCGAAAACATCCTGATCACCGCTGGTTCACAGCAGGCGCTGGATCTGCTGGGCAAAATTTTCATTAATCCCGGTGACCACATCGTGATTGAAAACCCCACCTATGTTGGAGCTCTGCAGGCTCTCAATGCCTATGGCGCAGAATATATACCCGTCCCCACCGATGATGAGGGAATGGTCACTTCAGAGTTGGAAAAAAGTTTGCGCAGCAGCCCCAAATTTATCTACGTTTTGCCTAATTTCCAGAATCCCACCGGCGTAACGCTTTCTTTCGAACGCCGCCTGCAGTTGATCGAACTTTCAGAAAAGTACGGTGTGCCGATCATTGAAGATGACCCCTATGGACAACTGCGCTTCGAAGGTGAAAATCTTCCCGCCATCGAAGTGCTTGATAGTCAAATGCGCGCCCAAGACGGCTGCTATTCTGGCAATGTGATCTACACCAGCACCTTTTCCAAAACGCTTTCACCCGGCATCCGTCTGGCGTGGGTCATAGCTCCCACTGAAGTCATTCAGAAACTTGTTTTAGCCAAACAGGGAACCGATCTGCACACTGCCACTTTCAATCAAATGGTAGCTTATGAAATAGGAAAAGACGGTTTCATCAATGAACATGTGAAATATATTCGAAAGATCTATAAAGAACGGCGCGACGTGATGCTGGACACGCTTGCAGAACACATGCCCGAAGGTGTGAAGTGGACTCATCCGCAGGGTGGATTATTCCTGTGGCTCACACTCCCTGAATGTATCGATTCTCGTGAACTCCTCAGCGAAGCGTTAAAGTTCAAAGTCGCTTTCGTTCCCGGTAGTTCTTGCTTTGCAGATGGAAGCCATCCAAATACGATGCGATTGAATTTTTCTTATGCCAATCCCGATTTGATCAATGAAGGCATCGGTCGTTTGGCAAATGCCATCAAGCAGTTCATTGCCAAGAACAACCAATCTTAGTGGTGATGCCAGATCTTGAAATCAGCCAGGATTGATTTCCCGATGAATTCCCTTAAGATCGAATTATCGGGGATAAAATCTTGTTCAATGGGGAGAAACCAATTTAAGAATGCCAGCAAGCGTTTTGCCTCTCGGTATTCGTCTGTCCCAAAGGGGATTTGCATCAACAAGGGCTCGGCAAACGGTTTTATGGCAGCCAACTCGTAAACCAGCGCCGAATTGAAAATGGCATGGGCATTTTCCTGATAAGGGAAAATGTACTCCCGCTCCCCCCTCCTGACGGATTCCCACAATGAAATGGTGCGCTGTGCGGTGAAACCACGTGCCCACGAATCGCGCACCACCCTGCGCAACATGCGCGTATCTGTGGTGGAGATACGGTTGAAACGATCAAGATTGAGCTGGGTGAGGCAAGAAATATAAATACGAAAGATCTTGCGAGCAGGGAACTTGGACAACAGCGCAGTGTTCAATCCATGAATCCCTTCCATGATGATCACCTGATCTTTTGCGATCTGCACTATTTCTCCGGGTTCACTCTTCCCTTCATGAAAATTGAAATTAGGGAGCTGCACTTCCACACCACTCATCAATTGCAGCAAATCTTTCTCAAGTAAAGAACGGTTGACAGCTTCAAATGCTTCAAAATTGGGCTTGCCTTCTTCATCCAGGGGTGTGCGCTCGCGGTCCACAAAATAATTATCCATTTCAAGTGCAAAAGGTTTGATGCCGTGCGTTAAAAGTTGGATGGCTAGACGCTTTGAGAATGTGGTCTTTCCAGAAGAGGATGGTCCTGCAACCAGGATCAGCTTTTTTTCTGGCTTGCTATTTGCGATCTGTGTGGCAATCTCTGCGATCTTTTGCTCATGCAGCGCTTCAGAAACCAGGATGATCTCGTGGATTCCATTGTTTAAGACAGCGTCATTCAAAGAACCCACGCTGTCAATGCCCAAACTCGTAAGCCAATCACCATATTGCTGAAATATCCCTCTCAACTTCGTATATTTCGGCATCGGCAGCAGATAGGTTGGCGTTTTTCTTCGTGGATACTGTAAAATAAATCCCTCCTCCACCGGTACCAAAGCAAACACTGTAAGGAAACCGGTTGAAGGTACCATGTAGCCATGATGATAGTCGCGGTTATCTTCAAGCCTGTACAAAACCAGACTTGGTTTTTTCCTGTATTTCAACAACTGCAGCTTGTCATCATAGCCTTTCTTTCTAAAATATTCTTTCGCTTCCTCAAGCTTCACAATTTCTCTTTTGATCGGCAGGTCTTTTTTAACGATCTCCTGCATGCGTTTTTCTATCTTCTTCACAGCATTTTCGCTCAAAGGGGGGTGATTCTTCACAGTACAGAAATACCCGCCGCTGGGGACAGAATAATCGACAGTCAGTTCCAATTTGGGGAACACATCCTCAAAAGACGCTTGTAGCAAGAACACCAGTGAGCGCCTGTAAATTTTCGATCCGTCCGAATCAGACATAATAACAGGTTTCACATGGGAATCTTTTTTTATCGGGAATGTCAATTCCCGCAGTTCTCCATCTACAACCGCTCCGACAATTGGAGGGGTCTTCCATTCTGGTAGTATTTTCATGAACTCCATAACCGGAAGACCGCGCCTTCCCTGATAGATACGACCATCAGGCAAATAGATCTCCACTGTGTCGCGTGGAATTTTCACTTCACTTACGAATTCTTTTCTCATAGGTTTTTGTTTTATTGTAAAATTCTATCTTGATTATAATCACTGGAATCTATCTATGGAAAATTACTTTTGGCGATTGATCGTGAATGCTCCGGCACAGGGTGCCTGGAACATGGCAGTAGATGAAGCTATTCTTGAATCTACCACCAGTCACTTACAACCTGCCACTTTGCGTTTCTATTCGTGGAATCCTTTCTGCTTGTCATTAGGGCATGGTCAGTCGATCAAAGATATCGATGAAGAAAGCCTGCAAGAACATGGCTGGGACCTGGTGCGTCGACCAACCGGTGGCAAAGCCATTCTGCATGCTGATGAATTCACCTACTGCATCTGCGCACCCCAGAACGATCCGCATGTGCAAGGATCAGTCTTAGAAAGCTACAGGCACCTTTCTCAGGGGCTTATGGGAGCTTTACAAAACATTGGATTGGCAGCAAGTTCAGAACCACATAAGGATCCATCCGAAAGGAATACAACCCAACCAATTTGTTTCGAAGTCCCTTCCGATTACGAGATTACGCTCAATGGAAAAAAGATCATCGGCAGTGCGCAAGCCCGCAAAAAGAATGGCATTCTCCAACACGGAGCTATTCCGCTGTTCGGCGATATCGCCAGAATCACTGATGTGTTGCAATATTCCAGCGAGGAAGAACGGGCTCTTTCTCGTTCACAATTGATTGCGCACGCCACCACCCTGCAGGAACAAGCAGGGCGAAAGATCACCTGGAAAAACCTGGCACAGGCTTTCGTCTGTGGTTTTGAGAAAGCCTTGGACGTGAAGATCAAACCTGGTCGTTTGAGCGAACTGGAGAGACGCAGGGCAAAAGAGATCCTGGAAGAAAAATACGCAAATCCTGACTGGACTCGCCGGCTATAGAATGTCCAATCTGCCCAATCTTCTCCTCATCCCCATGATCGTTTTTTTCGGATTACTATTGGAGCGGGTCCGATTGACGCTCCGTACGCGTTCATCTATTCGAAAAGTCAAAGACCCGTCAAGTTACAGAACCGCCATCGTATTTGGCGCCGGGCTCAACAAATCGCTCACCCCTACAAAAGCCCTGCGCGATCGGTTAGATAAAACGATCCAACTGGCAGATCAGGGTCAATTCGACCGTATTTTGCTCAGTGGAGGGCAAGCCAAAGAAACTACCGAAAGCGTTGCAATGCGGGATTACCTTGCTTGCCAGGGAATTTCATCGGAACTTCTATTAATCGACGAAGAAGGGATTTCCACCTACGATACGCTGAAAAGGGCAAAAACAGTCTTCCATATTCAACAGGCGACCCTCATTTCACAACCATTCCACCTTCCACGTGCCATCGGAATTGCACAAATGCTTGGAATGGACGTCATCGGCATTGCAGCCGACACGCGCAAGTTCAAGATTTCTTCGATTCTTTGGTGGCATTTTCGAGAACTCTTTGCGTGGATCTGGTCGCTGATCAAAGTAAGATTGTATTCAGGTACATAACTTGCAACTGTATCCTTGATAGAATAAGACCAAAGGATGAACCATGGCATTGATCAACGGAAAAGGATACTACATCTGGAAAATACCCAGTTGTGAGGGAGGCGATCCCGACACGATCGCTTTGGTTGCCCAGCAAGCCGGATTGCAGCATGTCTTTATCAAGATTGCCAATGGCATTTACGACTACAACTACGATTCATCCACCAAAAAAGACCTGATAGCCCCTGTTTGTGATGCCCTGTTGGCAAAAGGTATCCGGGTTTGGGGCTGGCATTACGTTTTTGGCGATCTTCCAAAAGATGAAGCCAAAGCAGCCATCCGGCAGATCAACCGCTTACCGTTAGATGGATATATCATCGATGCAGAAGGGGAATATAAGGACAAATATACCCCCTGTCGAATTTTCATGAATGAATTGCGCGCCGCTTTACCTGATTTTCCCATGGCTCTCAGTTCCTACCGATACCCCAATTATCATCTCTCCCTTCCCTGGAAGGACTTTCTCAGCAAATGCAATTACAACATGCCACAGGTTTACTGGGAGCAGGCGCACAATCCGGGGGAACAACTGTTGCGATCTTTGAAAGAATTCCAATTGATTGAACCCTTCCGTCCCATCATCCCGACTGGCGCTGCCTATGCTGCTGGAGGATGGATTCCCACCGTATCAGACATCAGGGCATTTCTGGATACGGCAGTTTCGCTGAACATGCCTGCTGCCAGTTTTTGGAGTTGGGATTATTGCCGTTTGAAGCTTCCTGATATATGGCAAGCGATCGCTGATTACCAATGGCCCGGATCAACAACCGTTCTTCCCTCTGTTCCTGAGTTGTGGATAGAGTATCTGAATAAGAAAAATATTCCCCTACTTCTGAGCCTGTATGATGAAGATGCGGTTTTTGTAACCTCCAAACAAACCATACAGGGAAAGAATGCTCTCAACGGGTGGTTTTCTGCCTTGATGTCGACCCTTTTTTCTAACGCCACTTATTCTCTGGAATCATTTTCGGGAACAGCGATAACCAAAAAAATTTCCTGGAAGATAACAACCGCAGACAATCGTATCCTAAGCATTGCAGATACGATTGGGTTGCAAGATAACAAAATCTTGTATCATTATTCTTCCATCCAATATTAGAAAAAAGCCGGGGATTTCTCCTCGGCTTCACCTTTCCTTATTCTTCATCCAAATCATCATCCAGATCGTCATCCAGAAAATCAATCTCGTCTGATGAAACATCATCATCCAAAAGATCTGTGTCCAGGATGTCTGAATCCAGAATGCCATCCAACGAACTTTCATCGGTTGGAACCTGGATCGTACTGACACGCTTTGCTTCTAAAGGTTCATTTCGGGCCACAGCCCCAATCAATTCTACGCGTTTCTCAGAAAAACCCGTTCCCGCAGGGATTAGCTTGCCGATGATGACATTTTCTTTCAATCCATACAACGGATCTTTTTCAGCCGCAATGGCTGCTCGGGAAAGTTCTTTGATCGTATGCTGGAAGGAAGCAGCCGATAGGAACGATTCAGTGTTCAAAGATGCTTTGGTAACACCCAATAAGATATCGATGTACCGCGCCGGCTTTTTACCCTGCGCGATCATTTCTTCGTTGATCGCTTTGATGCGCAGTCGATCGATCATTTCATTGGGTAGAAACTCAGTATCTCCGGCGTTGATGATCTGCACTTTGCTCAGCATCTTGCGGATAATCACTTCGAAGTGTTTATCGTTGATATTTTGACCTTGGGCACGATACACATTTTGGATTTCTTTCAGCAGATAGTAATAGCAGGCATCTCGTCCTTTTAACTTCAACAATTCATGTGGGTTGATCGAGCCTTCTGTCAATGGTTGACCGGCTTCAACATTTTCTCCATCTTTTACGGTGATGCGTAGTGTTGACGGAATATCCATCTCTTCGACTTCCACACTGTCGTAGCCGACAATCACTGTGCGTTTTTCAACGCGCACGCGACCTGCATGCTGTGCGTTGATGGTAAGCTCATCGTTCTTGGCAAGCACATCGCCAACCGCGACTGTGGCTTCATCCTTGACAGCGATTTCCCAGTCTTCCGGCACATTGTACTCATCACGCAACAGTTCGCTATACGTGATGCGGATGCTGTTCTGATCGCTAGCGGTATTGGAGGGGATGATAGCCACCTTCCCCATGATAGGGGCGATGACCGCTTCTCCTTTAGGGGTCTTGCGGGCTTCGAAAAGTTCCTCGACCCTGGGCAGACCTGTCGTAATATCGGTTGCCGCGGCAACGCCGCCCGTATGGAATGTTCTCAGGGTAAGTTGCGTGCCTGGTTCACCAATCGACTGCGCGGCGATGATGCCAACCGCTGTTCCTGTTTCTACCATCTTTCCGCGACCCAAGTCGATCCCATAGCACTTTGCGCAAATCCCATGCTGTAATTCACAGGTCAACGGAGAACGAACTTTGAACTCGGTGATACCTGCATTGAGCAGTTTGACAATCACTTCATTCGTAAGAGGTTCATCATGATCAGCAAGGATTTCTCCCGTCTTAGGATCAGCAATTGCCTCAGCCAACAAGCGTCCTTTGAGCCGTTCTTGAATGCTCTGCCCGGCTACATCATCCTTGCCCCTGACCCATAATCCTTCTTGCGTCTCGCAATCTTCAGCATTGATGATGACGTCCTGCGCAATGTCAACCAGTCGTCGGGTCAGATAACCCGCATCTGCTGTGCGCAAAGCGGTATCAGCCTGTCCTTTTCGGGCGCCATGGGTGGAAATGAAATACTCCAGCGCGGTCAACCCTTCACGGAAATTGGATTGAATGGGCAAGCGGATAATGCGACCGGCAGGGTCAGCCATCAAACCACGCATCCCTGCCAATTGCGAGATAGGTCCAAAACCACCCTTGGTAGCCCCAGAATTCGCCATGGTTGCCAGGGTGCCATCTGGGTCCAGGTGTTCTTTTACCGCTTCTGCAACTTCCTTCGTAGTATCCTGCCAAACTTTGATGACTTGCTCATCCATCTCGAGTTCGGTGAGCAGACCACGTCGGTAAGATTTTTGAATGGTCTCAACTTTTTCAAGGGACTCGGTCAAAATTTGCTCTTTTTGCGGTGGGACACTGATGTCGCCAACCGCCAGGGTTGTCCCTGAAAGCATGGCATATTTGAATCCGATATCTTTGATATCATCGGTGATCCTGGTAGTGGTTTCTTCACCGCATAGATCATAAATCGTCGCGATCAGGTCCTTGACTCCACCTTTATCCAACGTTTCGTTTACGAACACCACCTCTTCAGGCAAAATCTGGTTGAAGAGAGCACGCCCTACCGTGGTTTTAATGATCCGGGTTTCTTGCTTACTGAAACGTTCGCCCTGCTCCCCGAACCAGGTTTTGGTTCGTAGCTGGATGGGAGTATGCACCTTCACCAGCTCCAATTGGTAAGCTAATTCAACTTCTTCAATGGATGCAAAGGTTGTCACATCGCCTTTTGTCTTTTCCGCATCCATGGTCAGGTAATACACGCCCAGAACCATGTCTTTGGAAGGCGAGATGATCGGTTCGCCATCTGCAGGTTTCAGCAAGTTCTTCGATGCCAGCATCAAGTTTCTGGCTTCCCAAACCGCCTTCTCAGATAATGGCACGTGCACCGCCATCTGGTCACCATCAAAATCTGCATTGAACGCAGTACACACCAGCGGATGCAGTTGAATTGCACTGCCTTCTACCAAAATTGGTTCAAACGCCTGGATACCCAAGCGGTGCAGGGTTGGAGCGCGGTTCAGCATGACCGGTCGTTCTTTGATAACTCGCTCTAAAACCTCCCACACTTCAGGTCGATTTCGTTCAATTAATCGGCGGGCTCCTTTCACATTGGCGGCGTACTCACGTTGTACCAGCCCGGCAATAACGAATGGTCTGAACAGTTCCAAAGCCATATTCTTGGGTAAACCGCATTGATACAACTTCAACTTCGGACCCACCACGATCACGGATCGACCAGAGTAATCTACACGCTTTCCTAACAAATTGCGGCGGAAGCGACCTTTCTTCCCTTTCAGCATGTCGCTTAACGACTTCAGCTCGCGCCGTCCGCGTCGAGAAAGAGCTTTTCCTCGTTGTGAATTATCGATCAGAGAATCAACCGCTTCCTGGAGCATACGTTTTTCATTGCGCACGATGACATCTGGAGCACCCAGTTCCAACAACCTTTTCAAGCGATTATTGCGATTGATCACTCGTCGGTACAGGTCATTCAGGTCAGAAGTCGCAAAGCGACCTCCATCCAACTGCACCATGGGTCGCAAATCGGGCGGGATGACCGGCAGAACTTTCAAGATCATCCATTCAGGTCTGTTGTTTGAACGGCGAAATGCTTCAACCACTTTCAAGCGTTTGGTCGCTTTTTTCCGTTTTTGCTTGCTGCGCGTGGTGCGCACTTCAACCCATAACTCTTCAGCCAGTTTCTCCATGTCCAGACGGCTGAGAATATCGTAGAACGCCTCGGCGCCCATATCAGCGCGAAAAACCTGCCCATAATGTGAACGCAGTTCGCGATATTTATTTTCGCTGATGAAAGAAAGTGGTCTCAATCCCTCAATTTCGTCACGTCGAGCCGCGATCTCTTTCTCAATCTTGGCTGTCAGATCCTCTTTCTGGTCTAATAATTTTTGCAGGGTCAGATCCGCTTCAGCCTTCACTTGTTCCATCAGAAGATCGTTCTTCTCTTTTTCGTGTTCGATCTCAATGCCGATCTCAGCTTCGATCGCTTCGAGCTTTTTCTGGACCAGTTTTTGCATATTGGAGATCAGTTTATTGGTGATTTCCTCTCCAGCACTGGCGATCGTTTCGTTGATTGTCTTTAGTTTGATATCTGCGCGAGCTTTCTTGCCAACCTTTTCTTTGATAGATTGTTCAAGTTCTTGCCCCTCTTTGATCAATGGGGCAACCTTCTCAGCTATCATTTCATCTTTTTTAGCAGAAAGTTCCGTTGTCTTGCCCTTGATCTCATCCAATCTGGAATCTTTATCTTGTTCGACCGCCTCAATACGACTATCCAGATCGGTGATCTGATCCTTGTATTTTACGCTTACCTCTTCTTCTATGCGATTCAGCGCTTTTTGTTTGGAGTCTTCATCAACATATGTGACAATATATTGCGCAAAATACAAAACGCGATCCAGGTTTCTGCGCGAAATGTTGAGAAGGGAACCCAGGTAAGAAGGAACCCTTCGGCTATACCAGATATGGGCAACAGGCGTTGCCAGCTCAATGTGCCCCATGCGTTCGCGACGCACAGAAGAACGGGTTACTTCGACACCGCATTTATCACATACAATCCCTTTATATCTCGGGTTTTTATATTTGCCGCAATAGCATTGGTAATCTCGGGTTGGTCCAAAGATCGCTTCACAGAAAAGCCCATCTTTTTCAGGGCGTAAGCGACGGTAGTTGATTGTTTCAGGTTTCGTTACTTCCCCATAAGACCAACTTTTTATCGTTTCGGGAGATGCAAGTCTTACTCGGAGCGCCATCAGACTTTTTGTTTCCACTTATGAGCCTCCTCACACAAATACCGCTCAAATTAATTTAAATACATACACAGTTGTTTGACAAAACAAACATTATAACACGAAATATCATTATTAATATCTACTTTATAGGGATTTGCAAGACGTATTATAAAGAAATCTTCCCTCTCTAAACATACAAGCCTTATTGAAAGATCACAGTGGTAGTGTTCAGGATCGGTGCAATTAACAAGGAGGTCATGCCAATCAATTTCATGAATATTAATAAAGAAGGACCGGCAACATCCTTCAAAGGATCGCCATAGGTATCCCCTACCACCGCTGACGCATGGGCAAGGGAGCCATCCAAAGTGTGATCCTCTTCGATGGTTTTTTTCGCGTTATCAAAAGCCGTGCCGGTGTTGTTAAAATAGGCACCCAACAGGGCTGAAGAAGAAACAGCGCCGATCAAGAGCGCCCCTAAAGCAGCGCCGCCAAACAAAAATCCGACCACAATCGGCAAAAGGAATGCGATGCCACCCGGAAGGAGCATTTCCCGCAACGCATTCTTGGTGGCAATATCCACGCAGTGGGTATAGTTCGGTTTGGTTTTCCCTTCTATAATCGCCGGATTCTGTTTGAACTGGTCGCGTACCGCATCCACCATCAATTCTGCAGCTTTCGCTGTAGAGCCGATCACAAGCGAAGACATGAGGAAAGGCAAAGAAATACCTACAAAAATGAATCCGATGGAATATGGGGTGATCAGATCGAGAACCGTGTTCCCGGTGATGGTGAAGAATGTGGCAAACAATACGAAGGCAGTCACCGTCCCCGATGCCATGGCATAAGACTTGGTAGTTGCCTTGAGCGTGTTTCCAATCGTATCAAGATGAGAAAGAGATTTGAAAACCTTCCTTTTGGCTTTGCCGATCTTGGCAATACCGGCTGCGTTATCCACGATCGGTCCAAAGGCATCAGATGCCATGATGATGCCAATCAACAGATCGGTCCCAATGTTCACCCCCAGAATCGCCAGAATGGTTCCTCCGGCTATTTTGAAAGCCAGCATGATCGCTGTGATAATCGTGAGCAAGCTGATAATCGGGCTTCGCAATCCAAAAGCAGTGCCGGTCATCAGCGTAAGGGCTGCCCCGCGGTGCGAGGCTGCCGCAATTTTATTTACCGGCGTGTGATTGATGCCAGCATAATAGCGCGTAGTTGCTGCGGTGATCAACATGGTCGCCACACCCAATATCACTGCCACCCCGATAGAAAGGTCATCGATCAACCAATAGGATAACCCAAGCGCGCCAAGCGAGCTGAGGATGGAGCTGATCCACAACCCAACGTTGAAAATGCTGGTTGGTTTTTGTTCCTTCGACCACTGTCTGGTTGCCAGTATGCCGATAGCCGAAGAGACGATTCCCACACATTGCAACAATATTGGAAGGTAGATTACGTCACTCCCGTAAATTGAGACCAGAGTGGCGCATACCACGCTGCCTGTGATGATATCATCACTGAAAGTCTGAAAGAGATCTGCACCACGCCCGGCACAATCGCCCACATTGTCCCCAACCAGGTCAGCAATAACCGCAGCGTTACGCGGATCATCCTCGGGGATCTTCTCTTCCACCTTTCCAACCAGATCTGCCCCAACATCCGCTGATTTGGTAAAAATACCGCCACCAATCTGCCCAAATAACGCCGCCAACGATCCGCCCACCCCAAAGCCGATCAGCACATCAGGATCCTGGTAGATCAGAAAAAGGATTGTCAGTACCAGCAAACTCAATCCGGTCACCAGCAACCCCATCACTCCCCCACCAAAAACAGCCGTCCGGAAAGCGCTGGAGAAAGATTCCTCCGCTTGATCAGCAGTTTGCACATTAGTGCGAACACTAATGGACATTCCCAGGTATCCTGCAGAAATGGAGGTGCAAACGCCTAACACAAAAGCGATCGTTTCTCTCCATCCCATAAAAAACCCCACCACGAGAGCCATGAAAGGGACGGTCAACAGAATCGTGCGCACCTGCCGGCGCATGTACACTCTGGCAGCCGCATGGATATCCTCGCTAACATCCAGCATTTCTTGAGAGTTAACCTTGCGAAAGATAATGCGGCTAACAAAAATGCCTGCCAGATAAATCGCAAATAACCCAACCAGGATGGGAACTGACCATAAACTAAATCCGAAAGCGATTGCTGCGATGATCAAACCCCCAAACAATAAGAGACCGAACAGATATAACCAACGATTCGAAGCCATCAATGCTTCTCCTTATAGATGAAACAGTAAATGACTGAAGAGCAAATAGATAGCTATTATATATGATATTCCGATGGGAAAATATGCTAGAAAAAACGTGCAAAAATGTTACATTCAGAGCGTGGGTTGTCAGACCGAAATCTTCTTTGGCAATATGATCCGTATCGCGGTGCTTTTGCCCAACTCGCTGTCTACGTTGATACTCCCCCTATGCGCATCAATGATGAATTTTGTAATATACAACCCTGAACCACCTGTTTTCTCCGCAGTGAGATCACCGGTTTTGGGATAGTAATATTTTTCAAAAATAAACGGGATATCCAATGCAGCAATTCCCGGACCCGAATCGCGCACCTCCAGCACCACGTTTTCATCATTCTCCAGCAACTTCACTTCAACCGAGCCATCCAATCCTGAGAATTTGATGGCGTTGTGGATCACATTATAAAAAGCTTGTTTAAGCAAAATCGCATCACCCTTGATGAATACTCCGGATGTCGCCCCCTGCACCGAGATTTTCACCCGTTTTTGATTGGCTAACGACTCAAACTGTGCGATCACCTCTTGAATCACAGCGCCCAGGTCGATCTCTGCCGGTGAAATCACCACTCCTTTTTCGATGCGGTCTTCAGTTAATATTCCCTCCACCAGCGCTAACATAGTTTCTAATCCACCTTTAATTTTTTCTAAATAATCCTGTTGGGTAGGATTCAACTCGCCCACCATGGGCAACATTTTCGAATATCCCTGCAAGACGGTGATCGGAGAGCGGAGATCATGACTCAACATGCTGACAAAATCATGGGTCAGCTCCTGCCGCTTCTTTTCGCAGGTGATATCCTTAAGCAACAGAACGGAGATATTCCCTGCTGTTGGATCGTTCGAATTCAGGATATTGATTTCGTACTTTTCTCCGGAAGGCAGTTCTTTCGTTATAACCGCTCTTTCCTGCGAGCTATTGCGCAGCATGACATTGTAAATCTCGTTCTCCTGCACACGTTTTTCAATATGCGTGTGCACTTCTGTTTCATCGATCTTCAAGAAAGCATGGGCAGCTTTATTCCCGTATATCAACTCCTGATTTATGAAGAGGAAGAGTGGAAAGTTCAGACTGTCGAATAGATTGGAGAAGATCCTCTTTTCTATGAGCCAGCGTTGTAAACGCAATATAGCAGCGATCTGGTTATAGAAAGACTCTGCTTTCTTATTGAAAGCATCGATTTCATCTTTCGAGAATTCATGGAAAGACCGAAGTGCATGAACGAAAATACCTGTCCGTTCTGAATCGATCGGAAATTTAGAAATGATCAAGGCTTGTGGAAAAGGCTTCCCAAGCGCGCGCACCAACTGATGGAAACGTGTGGTATTGCCGATTACCAATTGGTTCTGTTCCTGGCTCACCGCCTGAATCTGTTCATCCAGGTATGAGAAATCCTCCGTGTCTTTTTCTAAGGAAAGCACATATTTTTCAGAGAGCAACTCTCCCTCTTTTTCTTCTAGCAGAATTTCCACAAATAATGAATCATCCTCGGCAAAGCTGGACAGGATTCTCCTGACAATGGATTGGAATTCTGTGTGGCTATCGTAGTTATTCCACAAGTCGAGCAAAGTCTGGGTTTCTTGATGCCTTCGATCCATCTTTTTAAAAACAGTTTTCAAGACCTCCAGAAAAACCAGGACGCTTCTCGGAAAAGCCATATTCCGTTCGGGTTGGTCGGACGCGGCGTTTTCTCCAGAAAAACGGGCGGTCAGGTTGATAAGCGCTTTCTCCATCCTTTCCCAACGGAGAAAATAAAGTCCACTGACGGCAGCAACACAAACCAACATGGTCGTTAAGTAAGGGAGAAACGTGTAGAAGAAATCGATCAGAAACGCTTTTTTCGTTAAGCTCATTTCGATGCCCCACCCTTCCAATCCCATGCCTGCATAGAGCGAGGTAGCAGTTTCTTCTAAATCATTTTGAACCGGATCCGACCACGCAGTTTTCGCGTTGAACTGCGTATTGATGAACGCGACTTGCAATCCATCCTGCTGATAAGATTGCATCAGGGTCGCCAAAGGAAGAAATACCGGATTGCTCTGCAAATTCACGCGGGCAATCACAACTCTCTGGATCGTTTTATCCTCTCCCGTAATAGGGTAAAGAATGCTCATGTGAACATCTGAAGCATACGAAGAGAAAGCTGCCTGGATGGTAGCCTTCTCAAGCACATCTTGAAATGCATGCACCTCTATATCAGAAATCTCTAATCCCTTCTCAGCAACGTAAGGGTAAGAGAAAACGAGTTCGCCTTGCCTATCAAAAAGGTAGAAAGCATCCAGATTTTGCACGGGTTGAAAAAGCGGTTTGATCTGCTCACGAATATCATTGCTGTTTCCATGGATCAATCCTTCTTTGGACAGTTGATCGATGCGGATGGCATTGGCGGTGAAAGTTGATACGACCGACGTATCTACAATGCCTATCCGCTCTTTGATGTTGCTCTTCCATTCGTTCAACGCGTGCTGGCGTGTTATGTTCCATAAAAGGGTCAGTATGACCAACGTGAGATAGAAAAAACTGATGAGATGAACAGCGATCGTTCGATTTCCCAGGGGAGTCTTGGAAGGAGCGCTGGATTTTTCCATGCGTCCGGCTCTTTTCGCTAAAATCTCAGCGATGATCCCTGCGATCATTAATTCAAAAGCTCGGCTCAGATAGAAGATCCAACCATCATGAAAACAGAGATCGAAACGCAGCGGTACTTCCCCGCTAAAGCTGGCAAAACGTTCTATATAGAACAGCGGGAAAATGCACAAGACTACAAGGCTGATCAGCACCAGTGGATGATTATTGAATTGAGAGAAGAGACCATCTTTTGCTGAAAGGAAATAATTGAACAAAAGCGCAGCGGATACGATGAGTAAGACATAGAACAGATTATGTCCCCAAAAACCGCTGAAGATCATGCTTCCGGTCATAGCAAGAAAGATGCTCAGCATCCTTTTCCCAAATAGAGCAGTTGCCACCCAGGGGATAGCTTGAAAAAGGATTAAAAAAATTTCGCTCCCAGGGTACGCGTTGGAAGGAAAAACCTGTACATGAAAAGGGAAAAGATCAATGCGGAAGAGCGACGAACAGAGGATCGTGAGAAAAGTGTAAAAAAGCCAGTCCAGCGGATTCTTTTCGATCAGTTGGAAGCGTTGGGAGAAACGATAGATAAGAAAAACCAACACAGAGATCCAGAGACAGAACAAAATCCAGTCCACCCAGGTGCTGGGGAGATTTAGAAAAAAGTTCGTAGATATTTGTTGTAAAAATGCTTCCATCACCGGATCATTATTTTTATTTCTTTAATTCTATACCGGGATGTTCACTTTTTTATTCTTTTTCCGCCAATATCTTTCATAATAACGCGCATTTTTATGACCACCGCTGATCGTATCGACCTGCAAGATCCATTCCGGAAGACGCGTTTTTTCCAACTGGAAAGCTTTCTCAGTGATCCTGGTTTTCCCTTGTGTTCCATCAGCAATGAGTTTATCGATGTCCTCTTCCACTTTTTCGATCTGCGGCTTCAAGAATGCGTGCCGGGTATGGTAATCCTTCAACACATGACGATGCAAAACCTCGTGCTGCCACCATAGGCAATTCGTGTCATACACGCCGTTTGGTTCGGGTCCAATATCTGGCAAACCGGACGATATCCATACCGGCTTAAACACGGATATACACGGCGCAGCAGTTCCGGTCACCCAGAATGTATGTGCATTCTTGCTGTATTGGGTTATCAATGACCCCGTCGTCTGGCTATCACGGATGGGTCCGGGACCAGCGTGCATGCAAACGTTCCAGGCGACAAAAGAACGATCAGGAAAAGATTTCTGTGGATTCAGGTCATGGGAGCGCAAAACAGTTTTCATCAATTGGAGATCGATGTTCCCTCTGTTTTTCTCAAGGGTTTTCATTACGCACGTTCTGCGTTCACCACCCTGGCTGAATTTTGAGTAGATTGTATCGGAAAAAGATTCTTTAAAGTTGAACCTTTTTTTATCGCGACACCACTTCTTCTCCACTGCATAATCGATGAGTCCGTCAGAGATGAAATCCCACTCTGTTGTGATACTCAATCCATTGGAGATGGCATAAAAATCTTTCACTTTCTTGGCAATCCACATGCGATCAATGGTCTCCAACACATAAGCCTCTTTTCCATCCATGATCAGATAACTATTATGGTAGTAAAGCTCATGCTCTGCGCTGCAGTTTCCGCTTTGACCGTAATTCTGCAAAAGGTCGGTGATCGTACGCAATGCCTCAAGGGCTGTAGCAGAGCGCTCTAATGCCAACCGCAAATAGTCCATTCCAATCAAGCCAGGAGCCTTACCCGCCGGGACTTTACTGAAAATGGCTTCATTGCCAATCACCACCCCGCACTCATTCGCCCCCATTTCTGCACCCCACATCCAATAAGGCTTCGAAAGCAACACCGAAAAAGTATGGCGCGCCTGCGGTATCTCAACATACGTGCAGCGTACCAATGCACTCTTATTGTGATCTTTCGCAGGGAAAATCGTAAGGTATTGCGCCTCATTGGGACTACGATCTGAATTCTTGGCAAAGAACGCTTCTCCATTCTTTGACGCGGTGGCAAGGACTACGCTGGTATCGCACATATCATTCCTCCTGGATTAAATATAGCATTTCCGTGACAACTTCTTGTACTGTTTTCCCATTCGTATCTATGATCTTTGCATCCTGTGCTGCCACCAGTGGGGCAAGCTTTCTCGAAGAATCCTTTTGATCGCGCTCTTCCAAGGCATATTTAATTTCAGTCAAATCGGCTTTTTTCCCACTGGCTTTGATCTCTTCAAACCGCCTTCTGGCACGCTCCTCAACCGAAGCGATCAGAAAGAACTTATATCTGGCATCCGGCAACACCACCGTCCCTATATCCCTACCGACCATCACGATCTTTCCCTGAGAACCAATCTGGCGTTGCATCTCGGTCATCGCCTGGCGCACCCGCTTATAGGAGGATACCAGCGAAACAGCATCCCGCACATTATCTTCCCAAAGTTTTGTGGTTACCTCCATCCCATTGATATATACATCATTTTGGCGCCCGTCGCTTTTGGTGGGAGGCAGGATTTCGATTCTTATTTGTTCGGCTTTCTCACTGACCGCATTCTCATTCTGCAGGTCAATTCCATCCTCAAGCGCCGCCAATGTAACTGCCCGGTACATAATCCCTGTATCCAAAAATTGATAGCCAAGCTTTTCTGCCAATTGTTTTCCTACAGTGGTTTTACCGGAAGCTACCGGTCCATCAATGGTGATCGCGTTGTTCAGCTCCATAGATCCTTCCCGATTTAAAGTGACTTGTACCACACAGCATAACTGGTCGTCTTAAGGGTAGCTGTGCGATATATTAACCATTCTAATATCTCCTCGGGAAGAAATCCAGAAAAATCATCACGAACCCAGGCAACTTCACCGGAAAGAACCAAATTTTCACTTTCGTGCCGGGGGAAATCCTGTGTAGAGTCGGCACGCATGATCATCATATCATAATCATTGCTGGTCTCCTCTGAAATGTCATCGGTCACCGTCACCGAGTAATCCCGTAAAACCCATTCCCATCTCTCGCCAGGTTCATCCATGCAAATGGCAATGGTTACTTCGCCTTGTGGCATCCCCCTTGCGTTCCTGTAATTCTCAATTCGTTCTATCAGGATATCCTGATTCTTGAAAAAAGAATCCTCTTGTACAAGTTCGTATGCATGGGTGCCTGTAAGATTGGATGAGCGGTTGGCATTGCGCAGGAGTGCAACAGCCCCACAGATTATGAACAAGATGGATAACACTTGCACTGCACGAGGTTTTGACCAGCCGTAAGCGTATAAGAGGATGAAAAGAAGGCACAGCAGCATTGGCGTGATCAACAATGTGAGATTTAGAGAAAGATCCAGTCCGGCAGACAAAAGATATTGAAGGCGCAACAATTGAAATGAGAGAAACACCAAAATGGTCAGCCCTACCAGCACAGGAAGGATGAGCGGCTTTCTTTCACGCCACGCACTGGATCCTATTTGCATCATTCTGCCGGCAGCCAACACCCACATCGCAATGCTGACCCACGCCGCTTGGCTAAATGGAAACTGTGGGATGAGAAAGATCAGTATGCCAGAGAGTATCCAGACCAGTAAGAAGATATCCCTCCGCTTCTGGTCAGAATTCGAATGGAAAAGCGCAGAAATGCTGAAACTAATGGCATAGAAAGAATAAAAAAGAAAGACGATCAAACGAACATCAGTTGAAAACGCTGATGTCCCTCCCTGAGTTCCTGCTCCAGGAAAAATATCGAGAAGCGACTTAAGCGGTGATAGCAGCCCGCCTACGTCGTTGAACATTCGGGTGCTGATACCTATCCAGAACAGGAAAAGGGTTAAGAACAGATACCTGCTTTCCTTTCCTCCAAGCCGCACCTTCCCTATCTTCGCGTTCAACTCTGCCCGCATTTCTCTGTGCGTTAATAACCAGGTAACGCCGGTTGCCAAGCCGAGAATGACCAAGCCGATCCAAAAGGACCTCCCGCTCAATAAGCCGAAAGCAAAGGTAATCAGCGCGGCGGTTACCTTTCGTTGCAAGAAAAAGGCAAGGAAAAACAGGACAAACACAATCCCAAGCATGGTGTCATCAGCGCTGCGTGAAGTTTGCATTAAGAGGGGATCCAACGCCAGACACATAGCCAGAAGGATGCCAGTTTTTCTTTCCACTACAGAACTCAGCAATAATGGGATCAATACGATCGTGCTGCCAAGCAACGCGGGTAGCATTCGGGCAGATCCGTTGTTCGTGCCAAAAATTTTAAAGAAAATATCTGTGAAGAAGATATACAACCGAGAATAATTTTCACAATCATCTCGTTGCGCATCCAAAACGCAGAGCGCATGTTGCGCCTCGTTATTGGTTAACGGGACGGTACCCAAATTCACCAGCCGCAGAAAAACTGCGACAAGCAGAATGAGGGCATAGAATAAATGAGTAAGTTTGACCTTGTTGAATTGCTTCATGCCATTACTTTCTAAGGAACCACATAGAAATTGGTCCCATTTTTTTCTAGCACCAGTAGAAGGTTTTCAGCGAACTTCTGCTCTTCCACAACATACGTGGTGCGCTCCAAGCTCCCAACCACCACATAACGAATACGATACTGGTCAAGAACATATTGCGCGGTGGTCCAATCAGACGTTTCATACAGGGTTTTGATATCCGTTTGCCGCGAACCGATTTCCTCATATCCACCTCGCCACTGTGCTTCATGCCCTGGCCAACCCAGCACAGTGGGATATCCGCTGATGGTAGCAATTCGCGCATACCCGCTATAACTGCCCCCCACTGCCTCTGCGACCATCCCATAGGGAAGCGTTTTCAATTTTTCGATTACTGCGGCATCCGCGGGATTGCTCCATACAAGATATGCGCTTCCATCCAATGTCCAATTTTCTACGCGGGTATAGCGAATGCGTTCACGGTAGATAAAGAAGGAGTAAGCACAGCAGATTATCAGGATGAAGACAGACGCTGCACGAAAAACGACTTTTTGCCATTTTCTGAAAGCATCCCAAAGGACCACTATGATGAACGACCCTGCCAGCGAAAACAAGATCCACGCCTGAAAGTAGAATTTGAAAATAGTATTCATACGGTCCGAAAACACATCGACCAAGAAGAAAAATTCCGGTATCAAGCACAACCCGCACCCGACCACAATCAGCAACACAACAAATGTGGGCGCGAATGCCTCGTTCGCATGGTGCTCATCCCTCCCCTCGTTTTCAATTTTGGGCTCATGAAAGAAAAAGCGAATCGCCAAATATAAGAAAACAGACAACATCATTAGCACGCTGGAGTCCCGCAAGCGCCGGGTAACGGTTTCTTTCATCAACGATTGCAGATCAAGCGCCCCATAAACAGCAGCGAAGGAGCGCGCCTGCTGGATCGCTTGATTGAGTTGATCTGCGAATCTCCCCAGCCATTCCTGTAAGCGTGTCCAGATAAAAACCGATAATTGCCGGGAAAATGGAAAGAGCAAGCTGAGCACACATAGCCCGGCAATACAGAGCAAAAAATACGGCACGATCTTCTTGTCGGGCGCTTTTTGCCCTCGATTGATCCAAATCAAGTAGATTGACAAAAGAAAAATGAAAGGCAAAAACATCACCACGAATTGGACGCCGCGGGTTGCATAGAGCAAACTGGGCAACACCCCCCCAGCCTGCGAAGAAAAGCCCAAAAAGAACGGCAAATACATCAACACGCAACCTGAGGCTAATAAAACTACTTTCCAGATCAACTCCAGGCACGTTTGCCAGCTCCAGCCATTCGCTTTTATCAAAGCCAATAGGAACACCAGACAAAACAGTCCAAAGCTGGCAGGAAAGTCCCAGGTGTTCAAGAAGAAAATGCTGCCGAAAAGGAGCGCAGAAATCCAAAATTCCCATGTTTTCAGCATATCCTTCCAATTTTGCGCATGCAGCAACCACATTCCTCCCCCCATAAGCAGGTTCAAACTGGCTGCAGTGATAAGCAAGAAGAATGGGATGGAGAGCACATGGGGATGGAGATCAGCCAAGAAAAACGTAAATGCGGGAATTTCATCGATCACTTCACGAAAATTACCAGCCGCATCGTAATCACTGATCACGCGCGAAGCGCGCCACCACCAGGTTCCACCGATCCGTTGAGGAATCCATTGGAAATCAACCACGGGTGGCTCATTTAATTCCTGAATATCCAACCATTCCCAAAAATTCGATTGCTGGTTGCCCTGTGCATCTGTGCCCCAAAATGCCCCAGAAGCATGCAGCATCTCCAAGCCTCCTTCGGCATTGCTGACTGCCAGTAAAAAAAAGGGAGCCAAGAGGCTTAACCACAGTAGCTTCCTTTTCCCTTTTTGGGGTTTATTTTTCCTATGCGCAAAGTACGCATAAAGAAGGTCATACAGAATTCCATAAGCTGCCGTACAGATCAAGCCTACCCACACTGCCATCCCCAGGTTGAAAGCCACTCCCCCTCCCACGCCGCTGATCCTGGCCAGCAAGGCTACCATGAGATAGCCAAAATAATAGTAGGAAATGGCATAACCAGACAACCACGGATCACTGGGGGGAAACTTGGGGGTCTCGAGAATAGCATTGATGAATGCCAGCTCCATCGGCTTTTCTGTTCCTGTTAAAGCTGGGGACATCGCGCGCAGGATACTGGAAACGACAAAAGCTACGAAGAAAAGCAGTTCTACCATCACGATGTAGCTTTTATCTTCTAAAAAATCCCTTTTCAGTTCTTCTTTCTTGCGAATGAAAACCGATAAATTCAATCCGGCGATAAGCGCTAAAGCCACAACCGCACCCACGAAAGAATTGGGCAGCACTTGAAAAATGTTCGTGATCCAGTACAGAAAACCCCACAAAAGCAGACCCATGATCTTCGAAAATGCATACCCTCTGCTTTTCAGCTTCGGAAGCAAAGAACTGGCAACCGGGTAGTTGAGCAATCCCAGACCAAGCATAAGAAGATACCAGGTAGCGATTTGCACAGCCATGTTCTACTCTATCACTTCCAGGATAATTGTATCTTTATATGAGAAAACCGTTTTCCAATAGATTCCTTCATACGTTGTAAATTTCTTCAACCCCTCTTCGGAATAGCGAATGCGCTCCAATTGCCCAACAAGAATGTACCTGACCTGATATTTCGCCAAGAAATTCCGGGCAGTTTTCCCATCGGTCGTGTTGTAAAAGGCTTCCACCTCCGCGATTCGATCGGTGATCCACTGCGAAGGCAAGATTGCTTTTTGCTGGCGTTGATGCCAGTCCCAGCCGATCACCGCCGGCAGCCCGGTGTAAATCGAATAACGGTTTCCCCATTGATAGAGGGAAGATGTGCCCTCCACGATCACCGGCGAACCCTGAATGTTTTCCTGCATCCAGCGGATCGCCTGGTAATCCTGCTCCAGATCCATCACAGCCCCATCCTGCCAGTAAACCGAGGTTTGCATATAAGCCATTCCATCCAGAGTAAGAGGGACCGTATCAGAAATACGATCGGTGATTTTATCTACGCTGGCAACCACCGGGAAAAGCAGACCGCACACCGCCAACACAATGCCGCAAGCGCGCCAGGTCCTTTTCCACCTTTCCACTGCGGGTTTCCACAAGCGGGGGAGAAGATCCGTGAAACAGTAAGCAGCGCTGATGCCCAGAAATGTCCAGGCTTGCAGGTAAAATTTGAAGACCGTGTTCATCCTGCCCACATCCCCGGTCAGCACGATCACTTCCACCATCAAGATCATGGCAGAACCTGCCAACAGCAAGAGCAAGACGATCTTATCAAGAATGGATAGTTTCTGACTGAGCAACAACAGGAATATCCATAGCAAAAGCGGCAGCATCACCAGAGCGATCACCACTCCCTTAAGCAGCAGCCAGATCAGCGTTCCAACGACGATGAACCCTCCAACCCATAAGAAGGGGTGATAAGAGCGCAACGTTTTCAGATAGGAGATCGGCGTTTGCGATAACCAATCGCGCGTCTTGATAAGCAACCAGGAGACGATAAAGAACAGGAAAATACCCCAATGAACGATCAAGGAAGAAAGAGGCGTATGGGTACCTTGCCAGCCTTGAATACTGGTATAGCTCGCCCCATAGGCGTTATGGTACGGGAGGAAGAAAAGATACGTCGAACCAGCAAAGATCAACAAGGAAAGCGCACAAGAAATCACGATCCGAACGGTCTGAGAGCACTGTGGGAAGATAGCAGGGTAATAGCGTTGCTGCTTAAAATGCTCATATCCAACGGCAAGCATGCCGAACAACAAATACACCGGATAATCCCAGGTGCTGGTCGCTGCCAGCGAGCCGACCACCAATCCACCGCCCAACAGCAAGAAGAGCCATTCTCCATCTCTCTGCCCATCGTATTTTTTCTGGCGAAAAACAATGGATACGGCGAATCCCAAAGCCATGAGCGTGATCGGGTAGGCATACAAATGCGCATGCGGATCGCCATACAAAAAAGTGAAATATGGAAACTCCGTGATCGCTTCCCCTGGAATAGTTCGGCTGGGGATCCAGTACCAGTCTCCGGGATAGTAAGTGAACTTCGCTCCCTTCAATAACAAAATGAACCCTTTGCACCACAACAAGAAGGATGCGAAGATGCCGCTTCCCGTTTGAAGCCCGGCGTTGATCGCGATCTGCTTGATGCCACTCAGGATCATGCTGATGGTTCCCAAATTGCCAATGATCAAAACCGCCACTGCAAAGACAATGCCTGTCTGAAACGGAGAAAATGCCCTCTTCTTTCCAGTTTGGTTTTCCAACCGCTTCGACTGGAAATTCCAACCGATACCAAAAGCGGCAGTTCCAGCGAACGCAAAGAAAGTAGACAGGGAGAAGTTATATGCGACGGAAGGCACAACACCCAGCCACTTGGTAAAGACCGCTGCTATCAAGGACCCAAAATAGTAATAATTGATGTACCCTCCTGCGTACCAGGGATCGTAGGGGGGAAATATAGTGCTTTTAAGAATGGCATTGAAATAGGCAAAATCCATCGGCTTTTCCCCGCCCTTATACTCATGCCATAAATCGGGGTTTCCCAGCCGGATCAACGTAAAAAAGACAAAAAAAGCGAGAAAGATGCATTCAACCTGCAGGAAATATCGCTGGTTCTCTTTGAATTCTTGCTGGATCATTTTCCGATTTTTCAGGTACAACCAGCCGTTAACACCCAGCATACCCGCGAAAACCGCGCTGATCAACCAACGTTCCGTGGGCACTGAAAGAGAACCCAAGATCCAGACCAGAAATGTCAGGAGCAGCATTCCCAGCAGACGGGAGAAGGCATACCCTTTCTCCTTCAATCCTCTAAAGATTATGCGAGTGGATGGATAAACGACCACCCCCAATAGGAAAAGAACGAGGTACCACACCACGATGCCCAGAAATTGGTTTTGATTCAAAATAGAATCGCTTGAAAATAATGCGCTCCAGGTTCCCCCGCTCGTTTGGATTTCCTCCTCATTCTCGCTCAAGGAAAGATCACCAGGCACCTTGCTGGCAGCCGCCGCTGTGAGGTAGATAACTTTTGATAGATCCACTTTCCCTAAAATCGAGCGCACGGTCATCATATCGAAAGAATCGGCCTTCTCAAAAATCAACACCTTGGGATGGTCATAGACCGTGAAGGCTTCTTCAGCGTATTGTGTATTGATGGTAATTCCCGCAATGGCTGGTTCCGATTGAAAAACCTTGACCAGCTCAAATCCAAGTTCTCCATCGTACATACCCGGCTGCGCATCGCGATAGCAATCCTGCAAATTCTGGTCAACAGGGCAACCCAACAAGGCACGGTAGTATTCCACCGTCAATGGATATCGTTCCGGAATTTGGGTGGTGCTGCCCCATTGTCGGTTGGAAGTGATGTAGATGTAATCCGCTTCTTCAAGAGAGGTATAGAAACGCTCCAATTTCTCCGCATTGTCATCATTATAAAGTTCTAGATTAAGATCGGAATAAAACACTCCCGTATTCTCATCAAAGGGATAAGCGACAAACATAGACAATGGCAACCCATCATCCCATGAACTTTCATTCAGGCGCTTGCTTCCATAGATCGCAACATTTCCCGCCCCCTGATCCGCTTCCAACGTCAATGCATAAACTTTTCCTTGACGAAGCAAAACAGGATCATCAAAAGCAATCGTATAAGCCGCGCCTCTGAAATCCTGCTTTTCTTTGAACGCGGACTTCAACGTTGCGGTTACAAAAGAATTCTCATCCCCATCCATAGATTGAATGCGTATACGAATTTCCTTCTCATCTTCTGTTCCCTCCCAATCCACAACGCGGAAGAAAGTTATGCCGGTCAACGCCCCGTCCTCAAAAGGAGTGAACTGCACCGTATATATGCCCATCTGCGAAAGGGAGGGAGCACATTCAAAGATCGTTTGTGTGAAGTGGATCGAACTTTCATCATATGCAGCGGTTTTAATAAACCCGGATAAGCGCAGTTCGGTAGATTGATCTGAAAGTTCTATTTTCACCAGATATTCTTTATCATGCTGCAGCGCCGGGGAAGAGGAAAATTGCACCGACTGAGAATTGATTGCATTATTCTCATTCCAATCCACCAATGATACAAGCGCGCTCTGTAAAAGCACAGGGGTGCCATTTGCCATCTCATACAAACTCACCGTAAGCGCCTGATCGTCAAATTCCTCCGAATAATTTTGGATCTTATCAATCATTACTGCAGAAAGCGTTTCATCTTGTTCTGGAGTGAACTTAAACGTGACGGGATTCGCCGGCGTGAGATCAATATAATGAGGATATGCCAATGGCTGACTGAAGTCTTCATCCGCACCGGAGATCTGCAAGTTGATCGGACCTTCTACGTTCTTGTAGATCCATTCCGTGGCTGCCACGCGCGTAACCGGGCGGGTATAGAGCGCCGAAAAACCAAAAGCCCAGGCAACACTTCCACCCAGCAGTGCCGCCAACAGGCATACTGCCAGAACAATTCTGAATACTTTTTTCTTTTGGAACAGCCAATTGACCGCGCTCACAACCAACCAGGCTGCGCAGATAGCCAGCGCCGGATAGACATACAACATATACCGCATGGTTGGATTCCAGATCTGACTCTGCCATCCGCCGTACAGTACGATCCATATCCACAACAAAAGATACGGTTTCCAATTTCCCCTGACGATCTTCCACCCCATCACGAGCAATCCGATCAAGGCTGGAATTCCGATCGGCAAACCGAAACCCCACTGCAGCAGGTTCTGCCAGGCAAAATAAGACGGTCTGCGCGCCCATTGCAAGGAAGGAGGATAATTGATATCTCCCGAACTTAAAACGGATAATTCGCGCAAGTTATCCAACCATTTCGCATTGAGGGAAATTCCAAAGAAGCCCGGTCCCTGAAACGCGTAGGGTTGAAAAATGCGAAAGGTGACCAGGCAAACGAATGCTGCGAGAGCGATATTTATCAGCGTTTGGTTGCGCCTCTGCGGCGATTGCTTCAGTTCCGGATAATCACGCAGGATATCCGCCAAGGGCAGCAAAACTGCGCACACCACTGCATTAATTTTCGAGGCGGCTGCCAGCCCGACCATGAACCCGAAAATCACATGCATCCGGCGATCATGCGATGCATATTTCTTTTCATTCTGAATTTCCTCTTCTTTTAGAGCAAATATACAGATCGCCAGATACAGCGCTACAGCCACGAAAAAATTTGCGAAGGTATCTACAGTAAAGTAATGCGATTGCTGAATCGGCAAGGTTGCCAGACCATAAAAAAGAGCGCTCAATAAACTGACAAACGGTCTCTTGAACAGCTTTTTTGCGATGCAATAGACCAGCAAGACCACGCCCAAATCAAACAATGCGGAAAGGTACCTGCCGACAATATGCACCTGGGAATATCCCGTTTGCTGAAGCCACTCCGCCACATAACGCACCACAAAAATCGGAAAAGTTCCATAGACGAAGAAGGTTTTTCCTACATTGTGTGGATTCAACGTGGAAACGCTGGTGTCAAAATATTCTCTTAGTGAATCGACGGGGTAAATGCTTGTTTCCACCAATGTTAAAAAACGTTCATCCGGGTGAAGATGGAAATCTCCATCCCATTGGATCCCCCGCAAGCGCAAGAATCCGCTCATGAACAAAATCAACAAAAGCAATGTTATGTGAAAACGTTTTGACTGGAGTGTCTTCTTCATAGAATTTCTACATTGTAACTAGTTTTGCACTCGCATCTCAATGAAATTTTTGCCGGGAGTATCGGAAACATACGTATACAGTGTGTTGTCAGGAAACAAATCCTGCAGCAAAGCAATGTTTTCCACATCTTCTGGCTTCAGAATGAAAAAATACATTCCGGGTTCCTGTTGAACGGTCACAAAATCTTGCGACCACAAAGCGTAATCCTTGCGCGGTAAACCGGCATTGATCCCAACCAAGCGGGTATCCACCCAATGCGGATAGGGTACCACAAAAGCGTTGTCCACTTCCCCTCCCTCGCGATAAAAACGCCCTATCTCCTCTGCAATCTGCGTTGTGTTCCAGGCATTCAGATCATACTGCGTGCGATATTGGTTGAACACCAGGTCATAATTCTGCATCCCGCAATAACATGCCAAAACCAGAGCCAACAGCAAAGCAACGCCTTTGCGAGCTTTTGTGGGAGCAGAACCCAAGAAGATTTCTACGACCTGCGTCCAGCCATAGCCCGCTACCACAAAAGCCAATACATATGCCCCTCCTGTTCTATTTAAGCTGGGATTTTCGCTTGGAAATACCAGCGAAAGGATAGAAGGCATGAGCAGCAAAGGGATGGAAAGCAGGATGGCAGTGGTCAACCAATTTTTTCTTTTTATGGATTGAATTACGGCAAAAAGAGTGCCGAGGAAATACAAAGCCGCACTGACCACGTCAAACGCTGGGCGGTTGGGTATGGAGTGCACCCAGATCACGCCGTTATTGGCATAAAACATGGTGAGCGCGTTCCAAAAATTGCTTAGAAAAATGAGCAACGGATTGCCGGGATAGCCCTGTTCGACAGGAAATAACCGCGTAGAAGCCCGGTAACCAAACATGAGCGGGTTTTCCAAAGCGTATCGAAACAACGGTAAGAAAACAAAGAAAGCAGTCAGGGCAACCAGAACGAACATCCAGATAAGATTATGTTTTTCCTGCCTGGTTCTCAATCGAAGAAAATAGAGAAGAAAAATCGCAGTGACCACAATCGGTAGAAAACGGGCAGAACTGTAACCGTGTAATCCCAATCCCAACAGAAGTCCTGTCAATACAAAATCATTGCGATTCCGGGTGCGCAGTCCCCTGATCAGATAATAGAATGTCGCGGCGGTGAATAGCGGATAGAAGGCATAGCGCAGCGCCACGCGCGAGATCACATTTGGCCAGTAACCGACCCCTGCCAGAAAAAGGGCAGCCAGACCGCTCCATTTTCCGCCCAATTCTTTTCCGATCAGATAGATAAAAGGCAGTGTGAGGATTCCCGCCAGCAGCGTGCCTATTTTGAGACTCAGGAAAGAAATGCCTGTGTTGAAAACTCGAATGATCAGCGCGGTCAGGTAGAATTGCAACGCTTCTCTACCGGTGTTTCGAATAAAGAAAATGGGAGTGTTTCCATCCAAAACATCCGCAACATCCAGTAATTTTTCCGCGTGATCGCTGAACATTTCTGAGGGCACTTCCTGCAGGTCATACACTCGAAAAAAAATGCTCACCCCTGCCACCAGGATCATGAGAATCCAGAACAAGCCTGATCCCTTCTTGCTGCGAGCGCGAATTTCTTTCCTCTCCCACACAGATAGAACAAAGAGCAGCAATCCGGCGATCCACAACACTACATTGAGAACGGTAAATTGGTTGTCCTGGAAAAACCAGAATGCAGCAGCCAGGAACAGTGTGGCTGGGAATAATACATTCACCCGGATTTCTTGCGAAACAAACCACGCTTTTTCCCGATCTACCTTTTCCTGAAAATTAGCACGATTCGAAAGAATAAAAACGATAACCAGCATTGCTGCCATCCCATAAAAAATGACGTTCGCGGGGGTTGTTCTATGTGCTGGTTCCAACAGGAACTGTCCTCCCAGAGCGCACACCAATGCCAGTACAGGAAGAAAAGCGAACCTGTATGGAAAACCCTTTTCCGATTGTGCTTTCGTTGGCACGTGAGCTGCCGTTTCATCCATACGCAGATAATGGCGATACCTATCAGGTTGGAATTCAAGCAGTGATCGCAAATAATCTAATAGACTTGGCTCTTTCTCAGGCATTCAATCCTTTCTGACTATATAGAAAGTATAACTGCCTTCAGGATGAACAGGATCCTGGTTGTAAAGTTTTCGCAATCTTTTTTCCGGAATGAATGGATTTCCATGAAAAGGCAAGAGAATCCACTTTCCGAATATTTTTTTGTTTACCAGAGAAGGCAATCCAAAGTAATGACCCCATTCCAGTGCATGCACCTGCTTTGGAAGAAAGTAATGCCACCATTTTTCAATCTTGAACCCGTTGTTTTCTAGGCGGGTCTGCCATACCTCGAATGATTCTGCATGGTGGTGGCGAGAGATGGCATTGAAAAATGTACGATACGCCTTCGCCAGTCCACGCAACCCCATCCTGTCTAACCACTTGCTGATCGACAGGTTTTTCAAGAGTTGGTCATTGGGAACGCAAAAAACGAACAATCCGCCTGGTTTTAAAATCCGTTGGATCTCTGCTACCACTGCATCCAGATCGGGAATGTGTTCCAGGACAGAGTTGCTGATAACGGTAGAAAAGAACGCACTCTGGAAAGGCATCGCTGCTCCCGCTGCACACAGGATGCTGGAATATGCTTTTCGGTTAGCCGGTTCTCGCAGGCTGGTCAGCGCCGGATCGAAGCCAACCGTGATCTTTTCTTCGAAGGTAGTTTCTGCAAAGATGCCATCGCCGCAGCCCACATCCAGAACCGGTTCGTTCAATGGAATGTTTTCATAAAAACGGCTTTCCACCGCACGCAACAGCGCTCTAAAATAGGGTAGCCGCTTCAGGTTCTCCCAGAGAAAATCTCTTTTCTCAAGAGCGTTTCGTTTTTCGTCCATGTTTGATCTCAGCCATGATCCCGAAAAAGAGGTCTTCATACTGCCGGGCAATTTCATCGGGAGCATAGATCGTCTTGATTTGCTTTCCATCGCCATGGAACTGCCCGGGATTCTCAGCAACAGCAATGATCGCTTCAGCCAATTCTTTTGAATTGCCAATTTCAACAACCTTCCCCATAGCATGCCGCTGTACCGGCTGGCGCACTCCCGGCAGATTGGAAGCGATGCTGGGCTTTCCATTCATCATCGCTTCAATCTGCACCAAACCAAACGCTTCTGTGGAATTTAGGCTGGGGATGACCAGCATATCGATGTTGGGATAGAAAAGCGACATTTGCGCCGGGGCAAGCGAACCAAAGAATTTCCATGCGCCTTCCCGGATCATTTTTTCAATAACAGGTTCTAACCTCTTGAAATACGCTTCTTCACCGATGATATTCTCATACGGACCGGCAAACCACACTTCTGCTTGCGGAAAAACTTCTCGCACGCTCACCATGGCATGCAGCAGAACCTCCACTCCTTTTTCCGAGGCAAAACGCGCAGCCATTCCAATGATAGGACGTTTCCCCAGCGGGTTATGCTGCCTGGCAAAATCCTGAATCGCCTGCTTCGCAGCAACCGGCAATTCTACCGGGGGAGGAATAATGTGCAATTTCTTTTGGAAACGCTTCAGGTAAGGGGAATGGTCTGCATAATCGCGCGTGTAGGTGACGATGCGATCGGTGAACATGGCTGCCAGGTTATTCATCATATGCACTCCCTGGTTTGCCAGCCAACTCATAACACCCCACGGCATGCGCAGGTCACAGTGATAGGTCAAAACTGTCGGTTTTTTCCATAATTTTCCCCTCAATGCAATACCTGCGGCATCAATCTGGGGTAAATGGAGATGGATAACGTCATTTTCCTTGACCAGTTTGGTCGCCATGAACCCCAAGGAAGGCATGACGACCCCCTTGCTGATCCTGAACAGCACTGGCAAGCGGACAACATGAACTCCCTCCAACCATTCATCACGCGGCAATTTTTTATCGAATTGAGAGGTCAACACAGTTACCTGGTGACCTCGTTTGGCAAGTGCTTTCGCCAGCCGTTCCGCATAGATGGTCAAACCACTGGTGTGGGGACGATAATAGGTCAGTTCGATCAGGATCTTCATGCCGGTCATTCAGTTTCGATGCTTGCTACCCAGTCTACCAGGCGGGTGATACCTTCTTCAACGGCGATGCGCGGTTGCCAGCCGAGTTGCTGCCCGGCTTTGCGAATATCAGAAATGTAAATCTTTTGATCGCCCGGGCGCCAATTCGAGGTGCTCACGGGAACTTTCCTGGCAAGTTTCTTTTCCAACAATGCTCCAAACTCCTGCCACACCGAAATGGTATTGGCTGGGCCTCCACCCACATTGTAGACCTGCCCGGATGCCTTCTCGATTTGTTGAATAGCACTATCATAGGCGTCCATCAGGTCATCTACAAAAAGCACGTCCCGCACCTGTTTTCCATCCCCATAAATCGTGATGGGTTTACCTTGCGCGGCTGCAATCACGAACCAGGCTAACCAACCTTGATCTTCGATACCGAATTGGCGGTTACCATAAATGCAACTCTGGCGGAATACCACCGTGCGGATGCCATACATGCGCTGATAATCACGGACGTACTGGTCCCCGCAGCCCTTCGAACAGCCATACGGCGAATGGAAATCCAGGGGATAATCCTCACTGATCCCGTGTGGATAATCAACATAAGAATAACGGGTAGGTTCTTCTTTGACCTTTACCTCTTCCATGCCTCCATATACCTTATTGGTTGACGCATAGATGAGAATTGGCTGGTTCCCGGATTTGCGGGCTGCCTCCAAAACGTTGAAGGTGCCCTGTGCGTTGACCTCAAAATCTTCGCGCGGCTCTGTCACAGATGTGGTGACCGCTACCTGCGCTGCCAGGTGAATGATCACCTGCTTTCCATCCGCAGCTTTTTCGATCGCAGTAGGGCTGCGAATATCATCTTGAATGAAAGTGAACGCTTTTTTGCCATGCTGCTGATACAGCCATTCCAGGTTCCTTTCAGTGCCGTTTCTGGATAGATTATCAAAAATGGTCACATCTTCTCCCTTTAAAAGAAGTCGGTGAGCATAGTTCGATCCAATGAACCCCGCCCCTCCAGTGATGAGGTATTGATAAGACATTCTCACTCCTTTACTTTCCGCAAGCGGTTCGTCACTTTGTTTAGCAGAAGACCCAGAGAGTTGCCCTGTTTCGCAAGACTGTAGATTCCTAACACCGCGATCGCCACCAGTTGGACAGCATGCATGATGATTGCAAAACCCAACGCTGTCTCTTTTTCGATAGCAAATGCTGCCAGAGCTGCCACCAGGGTTCCTTCATAGACACCCAGACCGGCTGGCGCAGATGGTAGCGCGATCCCCAGCGAGAGGACGGACTGGATAAAGACTACCCACCAGAACGGTTTGACGCCCACAAAGCTGCTCAATAGAATGAATGAAATGGATATCCACAAGAGCCAGCAAACTGCGATCAGCAGAAACGCAAGCAACAAATGGCTAGGGTCTTGCATGATCTGTGCACCGCGGATAATGGCTTTTATGTTAGGGGAAACATATTTCCGGAAAAATGAAGATTTTTGATCCATGTGATCACACCAGCTTTCAACCGCAGTTTTTTTCTTGATAGCCCAGAAAAGGAGAAGAAACCCGGCTAATACGATGCCCAGAACAGCGATCGCTACCGGAACAATCCAATCCATAGCAATAGCCTTCCCAATGGTCGATAGGAACATCACCGCAGTGATACCCAGATCGAAAGCCCGTTCGATGATGATAGTAGAGAAAACTTCAAAAAAATTCATCTCCACCACGCTGTTCACCAATAACGCCCGACCAACCTCTCCCGAACGTGGAATGATCTGATTGAGCAAATATCCCTCATTGACTATATGAAATGCGTCCCTTAAGCTGATCTTTCTTCCCAGCAATTCTCGCCATGCTGCTGCGCGCGAGATATTTGCCAGCACCATCAGGCACAACGCGACCATTCCATAGAATAAATTCGTCTTCCGTATCGCTGAAAGAAAAATGGGAATATCGATTATGCGGTACAACACATAAATCACAATCGCACTGACCACCACGCCCGGCAGCCATCGTTTCCATGAATTTTTCATGTTTTCTTGAGATTGCAACTTATTCATCCTCCAATTTCAAGATAGCCATAAAAGCTTCCTGGGGGATCTCCACATTTCCCACCATTTTCATGCGTCGCTTCCCTTTTTTCTGCTTTTCCAGCAGTTTTTTCTTTCTGGTCACATCACCGCCATAACACTTAGCCAGCACATCTTTCCGCATAGCTTTAATGCTTGCGCGGGAGATGATGCGCCCATCTGCTGAGGCTTGCACAGCGACGTCAAACAATTGCCGTGGAATCAGTTCTTTCAATTTTGTGACCAATCGCTGACCAAGATGATAAGCCAAATCTTTGTGCACAATACTAGCCAGGGCATCCACCGGCTCTCCACCGATCAGCACTTCCAATTTGACCAGATTGCTAGCCCGGTATTCTTTAAACGAGTAATCCATAGAAGCATAACCGCGAGTCTTGGATTTTAACTCGTCAAAGAAATCAACGATCATTTCTGACAATGGGATCTCGAAGCTTAATTGAACCCTGTTGGGGGATGGATATTCTTGAGAGCTGAACACTCCCAATCTCCGTTTCACCAGTTCCATCACGGCGCCATAGAATTCGGTGGGTGTGAAAATAGAAAGGTTCATCCAGGGCTCCTGAATCTCCTGGATGGTTGACTCATCGGGCAACATGGCGGGGGAATCGATCAGAACCTCTTCTCCGCTGTGCAGAATGACCTTATACTCTACGGTAGGTGCGGTCAGCACGATATCCAGATCATATTCACGCTCCAGACGCTCCTGGAAAATCTCCATATGGAAGAGTCCAAGAAAACCGCAACGAAAACCAAAGTTCAAAGCCTGAGAGGTTTCGGGGGTGAAGACCAAGGAGGCATCATTGAGCTGTAATTTTGCCAGGGCATCCTTTAAATTATCGTAGTCCTCCCCTTCCACTGGATATACTCCAGCAAAGACCATAGGTTTGGGATGTTTATAACCAGGCAAGCTGTGTTCTGCTGGATTATTTTTATCTGTAAGCGTATCGCCCACCCGGCAATCCTTTACCGTTTTTAAACCCGTGGCGATATACCCCACATCGCCGGCAGTCAGCACGTCTACCGGTTTCATCGTGGGCGCAAAGATTCCTATCTCAATAGGGTCCGTTTCGACATGATTGGACATCAGCAGGAACTTACCACTCATGTCCGCTTTCCCGTTGAATATCCTCACATAAGCGATCACGCCTTTATAAGAATCATAATGAGAGTCAAAAATAAGCGCCTTGAGCGCTCCATGCTCATCTCCCTTGGGTGGAGGGATACGTTCAATGATCGCTTCCAGCACCTGATCAACGTGCAAACCCGTTTTTGCCGAGATGCGAATGATGGCGTCAGGATCACAACCTAACAGATTACCCACATCTTCCGCCACTTCGTCCGCATGTGCAGAAGGCAGGTCGATTTTGTTTAACACCGGGATAATGACCAGATCAGATTCGATCGCCAGGTATAAGTTGGCTAAGGTTTGTGCTTCTATCCCTTGGGTAGCATCCACAACCAGAACGGCACCTTCACAAGCAATCAAGGAACGGCTTACTTCATAAGAGAAATCGACATGACCGGGGGTGTCGATTAAATTCAGTTCGTAGATCAACCCATTTTTTTTGTACTCCATGCGAACCGCTGAAGCTTTGATGGTTACCCCTTTTTCCCGTTCGAGGTCCATATTATCCAGAACCTGGTTGACCATATCACGTTCTGAAATGACCCCCGTCATCTGCAAGAGACGATCAGCCAGGGTCGATTTCCCATGATCAACATGGGCAATGATGCAGAAATTTCTTTTTTGTGTTAATTGCATGGCAACTGATTAGTATAATCGATTTTCCTTATTGGGTTTCCTGCGGCTCAGCGGTGCCGACCTCTTTCTCCAAAACCTGTTGAATACGTTGTTCGAGATTCTCTTGTCCTGGCTCTGCCCGGAATAGAGCCAAAAACTCGATATTTCCTTTCGGACCCTTGATAGGCGATGGGATCAGCCCGTGGAGGTACAAGCCTTGCGCTTGGGCAGCCTGCAGAACGTTCTCAAGCACTTTTTTATGTACCACAGGGTCCCTTATCACCCCTTTCCCTCTTGCTGCCTCCTGTTTTCCTGCTTCAAACTGAGGCTTGATCAACGCAATCATCGCTGCCTCTGATTCTTTCATAAGTCCCTTCAGAACGGGAAAGATCGCGCGCAAGGATATGAATGAAACATCCACAACCACCATATCCATCTTTTCAGGGAGCGTTTTCAGATTGCGCACATTGGTTTTTTCCATCACAACCACCCGTGGATCATTGCGCAACTTCCAATGCAATTGCCCATACCCCACATCTACCGCATACACCTTTTCTGCCCCATGTTGCAGCAAACAATCGGTAAACCCACCTGTAGAGGCTCCGATATCCGCACAGACCTTGCCAGTGAGGTCCGAAAAACCAAACGCTTGAATGGATGCTTCTAGCTTTTCTCCTCCGCGCGAGATAAATGGAGCGGTTTCCCTCAGAGCGATCGCTATTTCGTCAGAATAGATTTCCGAAGGTCTTAATCGCTGAACACCATTTACCATGACCTCCCCCGCCATGATCAACCGTTGGGCTCGACTTCGGCTTTCAGCCAGCCCTTTTTCAACAAGCAACACGTCCAGTCTTTTCTTCTGCATAGCTTCATTTTACATCCTGATGACTTCCACGATTTTTTCATGTTATGATTCGCATATGTTAAAAGCCATCATTCAAAGCATGCGCCCAAAACAATGGGTAAAAAACGTATTCATCCTGGCAGCGCTCGTATTCGATCGCCAGCTTACCAATTGGTCAGCCACACTGACCACACTTATCGGCGTATTCATTTTCTGTATGCTTTCCAGTGCGGTATATCTCATCAATGATGTCTTCGATAAGAAAGCGGATCAAAGCCATCCCACAAAAAAAGAGCGTCCCATCGCTTCAGGTAGATTACCCACCAACGTCGCCATTCCTGTGGCAGTTCTTGTAGTGGTTGGGTCTCTTTACGGGGCATTTCGTCTATCGACCAGTTTTGGGGTAATCAGCGCTGTTTACTTTGTCTTGAACCTGGCTTATTCATTCAAACTCAAGCATATCCCTCTGATCGATGTGATGGTCATCGCCGCCGGGTTTGTCCTGCGGGTGGCTGCCGGGGTCTCTCTCATCCAAGTGGAGCGTTTTTCTCCATGGTTATACATCTGCACATCCCTGCTGGCTTTATTCATCGGGCTCGGAAAACGCCGTGCGGAGATCATTTGCCTCAGCGACAACGCAACCCAGCATCGCAAAGTATTGGATGGTTATTCTCTGGAATTTCTCGATCAATTGATCACCATTGTGTCGGGCACTTCGATTATGGCATACAGTTTGTACACTTTCTCCGCCCCTAACCTGCCTGAGAACAACACGATGATGCTTACCATCCCTTTTGTCTTGTATGGCTTGTTTCGGTATTTATATTTGATCAAGGTCCGCAAATCGGGTGGAGCACCTGAAGATCTGGTTCTTTCTGATAGACCCTTGCAAGTATGTATCTTGCTATGGGGGCTCAGCGTGATCGTCATTTTCTATTGGGCTAAGATCATAGCCCTGTTTTAGATAAAATGCCTGCGATTGTCGTCCATACGGTAGGAAAGTCCATTCTTTTCGGAGAACATGCGGTGGTTTATGGTTACCCTGCAATAGCTGTTCCCATTCCAGCCCTCAAAACCACTGTTACCATTTTCCCTTTGATCGGCAAAGAGCAGCAGGTGAGCATCTATGATGCCCCCGATCTAGCTATTTCCGCCAAACTCTCTGACCTGCCTGAAAACAATGTTCTGGTTCACGCGGTTAAGCTGTTCAAGGACGCATATGCCATTTCCACCATTCCATCCTTTCGCTTGAAAATAAAATCCCACATTCCTGTTGCTTCCGGATTGGGCTCCAGCGCTTCGGTTTCGGTTGGCGTGGTGAAAGCGCTTTCGCAGTTTTTGGGATTGAAATTGCCAGTTCAAAAGATCAATGATTTTGCCTTTGAACTGGAAAAGCTACACCATGGCAACCCTTCGGGAATCGATAACACAGTTATCAGTTATGAAAAAGCGCTATGTTTCACCAAGGGTCTCGAACCCGAATTTCTACAGTCACCAACCCCTTTTCACATTTTGTTGATCGACAGCGGCATCGCATCCCATACTGTTGAAGTGGTCAGCGCGGTCAAGCAAGCCCGCGAAAATGATCCACAGACAATAAATTCTATTTTTCAAGAGATCGGAGAGATCACGCAATCAGCAAAAAAGGCTTTCCTGCGCGGCAACGCCCAGGAGCTCGGCGGACTCATGCAGAGGAATCACGCTCTGTTGCAGGCATTGCACGTATCGCTGCCCGAATTGGATACGCTGGTTTCGCTCGCTTTGAACAATGGCGCGTGGGGGGCAAAATTATGCGGAGCTGGTCGCGGAGGAAATGTGATAGCATTAGTTGGTGAAGAGAACGCACCCTTCATTCAGCAAGCGCTCGTATCACATGGAGTTAAAGGGATCGTTCACACGGTCATTCAATAGAAATGCTTGTCTTTGTTAAACTAGGTGGCTCGCTCATTACCGATAAGAACCAGGCGTGTTCAGCCAGAGGTGTGGTAATTTCTCGCCTGGCACAGGAAGTAAGCCAGGCTTTGCAGGACGACCCTGCGCTACAGATCATTCTTGGGCATGGCTCTGGCTCTTTCGGACATCCACCCGCGAAGAAATACCAGACCCGCAGCGGAGTTCATTCAGCGGAGGAATGGTGCGGTTTTATTGAAGTGCGTCGACAGGCAGATGCACTACACCGCATCGTGATGGACGAATTATGGCAGATCGGGCTGAACGCCATTAGCTTTCCGCTTTCTGCCGTAGCCATTACCAAAAATCATGCCGTTGTGCAGTGGGATACTGCGCCTTTGCACAATGCCCTCGATCATTCCCTTTTGCCGGTAGTTTTTGGAGATGTTGTGTTTGATTTGGAGATAGGCGGAACCATCCTATCTACCGAGGAAATTCTTGCATTTTTATGCCTGCACCTTCCAATACAAAGGATACTGATCGTTGGAATCGAACAGGGAATTTGGAAACAGGCAGATTCCCCAGCCAATATCTACCCCGTTTTTACCCCTGCGCTCTTCCATGCACAGAATGCAGGAATTAGCGGTTCGCGATCACCAGATGTGACGGGGGGAATGCGCTCGAAAGTTGAGGTCTTATTTTCGATCATCAACCGGAATCCCGCCATCCAGGCATCCATATTCAGTGGAAAAGAGGAAGGGAATTTATATCAGGCTCTCAGGGGCGCAGAGGTCGGAACCGTCTTAAAGGATCATCAGTAAAACCGATCGTTTTATAGTAAAATGTTTGCTCAATCGAGGTAAGCACAACATGGCAGATACCGTTTATTTAACCCCAGAAGGCGTTCAAAAACTGGAACAGGAATTGGCTGAATTGAAAGGCCCGGCTCGAGTTGCTCTGGCAAAACGGTTAAAAGCAGCCATCGAGCAGGGTGACCTCTCTGAAAATGCGGATTACAGCAAAGCAAAGGAAGATCAAGCTTTCACGGAAGGTCGCATCCAGGAGATTGAAGCCATGTTGAAAAATTACATCGTCATTGATGGAAAACAGAACGTGCACGATACGGTGGAGATCGGGACCACAGTCACCATCCAGGAGAGCTCTGACAGCCCTGAAACTTATTTTTTGGTGGGTCCAGCCGAAGCCGATCCTGCCCATGGCAAGATCTCCTTTGAATCTCCCATTGGGAGCGCGTTGCTGAAACACAAGGTTGGAGATACGGTTAAAGTGTCCACCCCCGCAGGGTATCTGCTTTTCCAGATCCTTGATATCAAATAAAAACTGCCCCGAAGGGCAGTTTTTTTACATCTTGCTCCAAACTGCAATTTCTAACGTTAATCGCGAGAAATGGCTGTTTTCAGGGAGTGCATCCCGCGCGTAGACCATATCTACCACGCGCGCTTCCAATTGCAAGGTAGCCGTTTCCATGATAAAACGTTGCCCTGGTTCAACCAGAATAGTCTCTCCCTTGGCTGCCAATCGTTGTCTGGCTGCTGTGTCATTGAACACATGGGCACTCATCAAAACCTTGGTGATAGTTTGAATATCGTTCTTGTCGAACAGCCATACCTCCAATGCGCTGACTTTCTTCGGGTCTCCCACACCGATCGTCTCTGCAATGCCCACTCCGCATTCACCCAAAAATTCACCTGAAGGCGAATCGATGCTGAAAGAATCGTCATACAGGTCATCTCCCAGCCGGTATGTGGTCATGAATTGAGCCAATGGGGGTTCCTGGCTTGCCTGAGCGGTTTCCTCTACAACAGGAGAAGCCACTTCAAATCCCTTGTTCACTTCTCTGCGCTTATCGACTTGCCTGTTCAGATTAATCTTTCCCCGTTTGACAAGGATATAGAAAGCTCCGCCTCCAACCAAAAGAACCAGTGCGGCGATCAACAAGATGTTCCCCAGAGAGGTCTTCTTGGAACCATCCGCCTGTTCCTTGGTCAATTCAGCCGCTTGTTCGGTTATCGTGTTCGAAGTTACCGTTGAGTCCGTGAATTTTAAGGCACGAAAACTGGTGATCTCTTCAGCCGATGTGAATTTGCAGAGTTCAGGCGTGAGCATATTGAGATATGCCTCCGCATCCTCTCCCAAGGCGTACAATCGTTTGTTCACCAGGTCCTCGTCATGATTGCGCACGTAAGAATCAATGACCATACAAAGATAATCGCGTTTATACTCATTTTGCATTTGTGACGGGGATGCATCCACCCACTCCACTGGCCAGAGCCACCATCCAAGTACCACCAATCCCAAAACAAGGCCCAGGATAAGCGTTACAACAGGCCAGAAAAAAGGTTTCTCGTAAGTTTTTCGCACATTCTTCATGGTTTCTTCTCCCAACGGATTCTATGAATCCCTGTAATTCACCACTTAAATAGCAAGTTTTATGCCATTTCTTCTTGACTTTCAAGAATATCCGTCGAGAAAGTATTTCCGCAATCTGCGCAAACCAATTCTTTGTTATTTTTTATGGTCAGCAATCCCTTACAGGCTGGGCATGGTGTGGAAACGGGTCTCTTCCAGGAGGTAAAGTCGCAATTAGGATAGTGCTCGCATCCATAGAAGATTCGCCCTTTGCGCGTTTTCCGCAGTACGATCTCGCCTCCATCTTTTGGACAGGTCACACCGATTTTTTCAAGATAGGCTTCGGTGTAGCGGCATTCAGGGAAATTACTACAACTGATAAACTTTCCATAGCGACCCCAGCGAATGATGAGATCGTGCCCGCAGCGTGGGCATGCTTTTCCCACCTTCTCTGGTTCGGCATTCATTTCCGGCATATCTGCGCGGGCATGTTCCAGACGCGGTTCAAAAGCCCCGTAGAAAGTTTTCAAAACATCCACCCAATCTTTCGCTCCATTGGCGATTTCGTCCAGGTCTTGCTCCATCTCTGCCGTGAAATTGATCTCCAGAACGTCTGGAAAATATTCCACCAACAGATCATTCACCGTATAGGCAATCTCGGTTGGTTTCAACTTGCTACCTTCGCGTTCCACATATCCGCGGGTTTGTATCGTAGAAATGATGGGAGCATAGGTAGACGGTCTCCCGATGCCATTCTTTTCGAGCGCCTGGACCAAAGTGGCTTCGGAATAGCGCGGAGGGGGCTGGGTGAAATGCTGCTGCGGGTTGATGTTGATCAGAATCTGTTTTTGCCCTTCGAAGATTCCATCAGGAATCGGTATATTCTTTTCACCATCCTTTTGGTCTTCTTCCCTGGCATCCTCATAAAAGGTCAAAAAGCCAGGAAAGCGCACCTTAGAGCCGGATGCACGCAATACATACTGGTGTTTAACGCCATTCCCATCCACCTGTACTGAGATGGTATCGTAGATCGCATTTTCCATTTGGGAAGCCACAAATCGTTTCCAGATCAGTTGGTACAATTTATATTGGTCGCGGCTCAAAAACTCTTTCACCTTTTCCGGCGTCCGGAATACAGAGGTGGGCCTGATAGCTTCATGCGCCTCCTGCGCAACCGCAGCTCTTGTCTTATAAAGACGTGGACTGGAGGGCAGGAATGAATCACCAAATACCGATTGAATATATTGGCGCGCTTCATTCAGAGCGATTGGAGAAATATTGGTCGAGTCAGTTCTCATGTAGGTGATCAACCCCGTTTGGCTTCCACCATCCAGGGGAATACCTTCATATAATTGCTGGGCGATCATCATGGTTCGCCTGGCCCTAAAATTCAATTGGCGAGCCGCCTGTTGCTGCAAGGTGCTGGTGATGAAGGGGGCGGAGGGGCTGCGTTTCCGTTCTCCTTTTTTGATTTTTCCAATAACGTAACTGGCTTTTTTAATATCCTCTAGAATTTCATCCACGGCAGCTTGACTGGACAAAGTCAATTCTTTTCCATCGATCAGGCTTAACTGAGCCAGGTAGGTCTTTTTCAGGTTCTCTGGTTTGAATTCAACTTCGACCGACCAGTATTCTTGGGGAACAAAAGCATCGATCTCACGTTCGCGCTCTACGATCAAGCGGGTTGCGATCGATTGCACCCTGCCTGCTGACAGCCGTCCACGCACCTTCTGCCATAATAAAGGGGTCAGGTTGTAACCCACCAGTCTGTCCAACACGCGCCGGGCTTGTTGCGCATTTACCAGGTCCATGTCGATATTTTTCGGATGGGCAAAGGATTCCTGAATAGCCGGTTTGGTAATTTCGTGAAACACAACGCGGTGGACCCGCGATTCATCCATGTTGGTAGATTCTTTTAAATGCCAGGCAATCGCCTCCCCTTCACGGTCGGGATCAGTTGCAATGTAGATCTCTCCGGCACTTTGCACATCTTTCGTCAATTCTTTCACAATGGGACGTTTCTCATTCGGAACGCGGTACTTGGGCGCAAAATTATTCTCAACATCCACCGATAGCTGAGAACGCAGCAGGTCACGAACATGACCGACCGACGCTTTGACTTTATATTCCTTTCCGAGATAGTTTCCGATGGTCTTGGCTTTGGCGGGAGATTCGACAATCACCAGTTTTTCTGATCTGACTTCTTTCTTCTCATTTTTAGGTGGTTCCAGCCCGACATGTGCTTCGGTCTTTCCAATGCGGACCAGTTTTGTCCCGCAGACCGCGCAAGTGCCGGTTGTGATAGGCGCTCCCCTCTTGTTAAAACCTGCTACAGGATTCTGTAACTCTCTTTTTTCTTTACACTTTACGCAATACGCTTCCACGTGGTTGCTCCTATAAAAACTGGTCTAGTTTCTTTTCTTTTAATTCGTTCACGATCTCCCGTACTCTCTGCGACTGTCCTTTTCGGCAAATCAAAAGTGCATCTCTCGTATCTACGATGATGATATCGTCGAGCCCTGCCAGAACAATCATCTTCTTATCATCATCAGTTTTGATTAAGCAATTGCTGCTCTCCTGGATGATGGAAGAGTCTGCGAGATTGATATTCCCATTGTCATCCGCCTGGATGATCTCAAATAGAGAATCCCAGCTACCCACATCACTCCATCCAAGATTTTCCGCAGGTATAACCGCCACCTGCCGGGCGTGCTCCATAATACCATAGTCAATTGTTTGAGGAGTGATTTTTTCCCAGGTCTCTGCCAGCAATGTTTCGTACCCTTCTTTTCCATACCGCTGCCCCAGGACTTCCAAACTGGAATATAGAACCGGCATTTGGCGGTTGAACTCATCCAGAATGTTTTTCGTATTCCAGACGAACATTCCGGAATTCCAATAGTACGATCCGGCTGCCAGATATTGTTTTGCACGTTCCAGATCTGGTTTTTCAACAAACGACTGAACCAAATGCGCGGAGAAGGGAAAAGCTGATAATTTTTCACCTTTATGGATATATCCATACCCTGTTGAGGGAAAAGTGGGTTGGATGCCCAAGGTAACCAGGAAACCATTTTGCGCTACTGCATACGCGTTTTCCAGGAGCGTATGGAACAGGGGCACATTCTCAATGATATGGTCAGATGTCAGCACCGCCATTACCGCATCAGGATATGTTTGCTGCAGCACTTCTGCCGCATAACCCACCACTGAAGCCGTTCCCCGTGGCATAGGTTCAATCAGATAATTTTCCAACGGGATAGAGTCAACCTGCTGGCGCAACTCAGCTACCTGGGAAGCCACCGTGACCACCAAAATATGGTTCGGCGTGAAAACGGGAGAAAGTCTATCGACCGCCATCTGGAAGAAGGTTCGTTCGCCAAACAGTTTCAACAATTGCTTGGGTTTCAACTGGCGAGAAAGTGGCCACAGGCGTGTCCCACCGCCACCAGCCATAATAACGGCAAAATAATTATCATGCATTTCAAGAATACTCCTCTTTGAAATCATAAACCGCAGAAAAGGTCATATTTCCGGTTCTCTGTACGAATCCTTCCAGTTCCAGAAAACTCAACGCTGATGAGACCCGCTCAATTGGCAGTTGGGAAATCGCCTGGATATCATCGATGTGCAGTGCTTCTTTTTGTAATATTTTCAACACCAATAATTGTGCCTCATCGGTAGGAAGCTCGCTTTGTGTTTTCTTCTGATATTGTACATTGTCCAGACCTAGAATTTCAAAGATGCTGTCAAACCGGATGAGGGGGTGCGCTCCATCAAAGATCAGTTTGTTGGTACCTTTGCTCTGGGGAGCGTAGATTGATCCCGGAACAGCGAAGACATCTTTGCCCTGGTCAGCAGCAAATGAAGCGGTTATCAACGCGCCGCTCCTCGCACCAGCCTCCACCACGATCGTAGCCAGCGATAACCCTGCAATGATGCGATTCCGCGGCGGAAAGTTGATCCCTTCGGGTTGTGTGCCCGGGGCATAATCGCTGATTAGCGCACCATGTTCAATGATCTGATTGGCTAGGGCACGGTTTTCAGGCGGATAAATGATATCGATACCGCAGCCCAGCACTGCAATGGTCCGCCCATTCACTTCCAGCGCTGTTCGATGGGCTTCAGCATCCACCCCGCGCGCCAAGCCACTGATCACTGTGATGTGATTTTGGGCAAGCACTCTTCCCAATTCTTGAACAAGGCTCTTCCCGTAAGCGGTTATCTGCCTGGTACCCACCACCGCCACTGAACAGGCGTCTTCCCTTACCATTTCTCCTTTTACGTACAATACCGGCGGTGGATTGTTGATCTGTTTTAATTGCTGGGGGTAATCATCGTCCATGCAGGTCAGGATCTTGATATCTTTCTTGAGAATATTTTCATAGATGTGATCGAGATCATGTTCTCGCCGAAAACGAACAAGATTCACCAGAGATTTATCGCCGATCCCCGCCCTCTTTAATTCAATTTCGGGAGCGTTCCAGGCTTTCTCAAGATTTCCAAAACATTCCAGCAAGCGCTGAAATCGTACTGCGCCGATGCCCCTTACATGGTTAAATCCCACCCAGTATTTCTTTTCATCCATGTCATTTCCATTCGAGTTTCTTGATCAAAATATAGTTTTCTCGCTGATTTACATCCAAAACAACTTGCTTGATAAAGGGAAATAAGTGCTCTTGTTCTCCTTTTCGCACAACCAGCACATCATTTGCGCCGGTTTCAAGAATCTCATGTACCGTTCCCAGCATTTCCCCTTCGTCCGTTTTTACCTGCATACCAAGCAGATCATGATAATAATATTGGTTTTCAGGCAGTTTTGGCAAGTTAACAGCCCGCACATAGATCATCTCGTTGCAGAATTGTTTGGCTTGTTCTGGAGAGTTGACCGCCGAAAATTTTATCAGACAGCCTTCATGCAGAAAGCGCACTGTCGCGATTGTATGCTCCGTTTTGGATTCCCCAATGTATACCCGTTTTCCTTCCTCGATCCGTTCAGGAAATTCAGTCAACAACTTAACCAGCATTTCCCCTCTTACCCCATGCGGTTTGCGTATCTTTCCAATAATTAAAAATAATGGCTCCCCGATTTCGGGCGAGCCATTGTTGATCTCGTTCTTCGAATTCGAAGGACTCTCAGCCATTACGGTTCAATGACATCCAGTGACGCGCGTTTCCCTTCGCGCGCCGCCGCAACACGCAGTAAAGTACGGATGGAATTAGCCACGCGTCCGCCTTTTCCGATAATGCGACCCATGTCTTCTTTCGCCACGGTTAGTTCAATGCGAACATGATCGCCCTCTTCAGTTTCATTTACACTGACCTGAGTGGGATCTTCCACTAAGGATTTCGCGATATATTCAACCAATTCTTTCACGACTACTCCTTTGATAGAAAGTGCTCTTCTTCTCTATCTGGGTTATTTCTTCGCCTTCCTACTTTCATAGAAGGCATTTGCTTCTTTCAAAACTGTTTCCTCTGATTCTCCAGCCTTAACCTTTTCAAATCGTTCGGTCAATCCAACAGTCTTGAACAGCTTCGCCACTGATTCGCTGGGTTGTGCCCCTTTGCTCAACCAGTAGTAAACACGACCTTCTTGAACATCAAAAGTGAATGGTTCTGTACGCGGATTGTAGAACCCTACGATCTCTAAAAAGCGACCATCGCGGGGCGCTTCTTTGTCACAAACTACAACTCTGTAACTTGACTGGTTTCGCAGACCAGTTCTGCGTAATCGAATTTTTACCATGTTTTACTCCTGCAATCTCCTATTGATACGGTCCTAGAGGTAGTTGACTGCGAGGGGCGCGAAAGGATGCGCTTTCAAAGTCATTCCTCAACTCATTAACTTGCATATTATAAACGGTTTTTGAAATCTACATATGGATTAATTTACAGCAACGAAAGAAAAACAAGGGGTTATAATTTTTAATGACAATTCGAAAGGAGCGGCTATGTCGAAAGTTGTTGTAGTAACCGATAGCACAGCACATCTTCCAGAAAACCTGATCCAAGAGTTGGACCTGCGGATCATCCCTCTCCACGTCGTTTGGGGCGATAAGGTCTATCAGGACAATGTCGATTTGAAGAGCGAAAATTTTTATACGATGCTGAGGCAGGCAAAAGATCTCCCAACAACATCTCAACCCTCGCCCAAGGAGTTCATGGATTTGTATAAACCCATCTTGGACGCTGGCGATAAGATCATCAGCATTCATATTTCTTCAGGAATTTCCGGCACTGTCAATTCGGCTTTTCAAGCCAAAGAAATGCTCGGCTCGCAAGATATTGAAATTGTCGATTCGAAATCATCCGGAATGGTTTTAGGGCTGATTGCAGTGCTTGCTGCAAGACGTGCAAGGGAGAACGCTTCATTAAAGGAATGCAAAGAACTTGCAGAAAAAGCGGTAGCCAACAGCAATGTATTTTTTATGGTAAACACTCTAGAGTACCTGCACAAAGGAGGGCGCATCGGTGGAGCGTCTGCGCTGCTCGGTTCTGCTCTCGATCTGAAACCGATTCTCTATTTTAAGGATGGAAAGATCGAATCGTACGAAAAGGTGCGCACAAAAAAGAAAGCCATTAACCGCATCATCGAGATCGCTCGTGAAATGATCGGGGCAAAGCGCCCCGTCCATCTGGCAATTTTGCAGGTGGAGGCTGAAGAAGATGCCGAGTATGTAAAAGCAGAACTGAAAAAACTCTATAGTCCTCAAGAAATCCAGGACCTGTTGATAACCAGCCTCAGCCCCGTCATTGGAACCCACACCGGACCCGGTGTAATCGCCATCTGTTATATTGCAGGCGTTTAGGGATATTATCTTCATCATGAAAAGCCATCACAAACGATGGCTTCTTTTTTTTAAGTCCTTTTTGGTACAATAGGAATCATCATCTGGAGAAAGCCATGCCTCATAAAGAAGCATATCAAAAACCGATCTTTTATTTGCCCAAGAAAAACGTGAACCTGCAAAAATGGGCAGTCATCGCTTGTGACCAGTTCACCAGTCAACCGGAGTATTGGAGCGCTGTTGAGAAATTTGTAGGGGACGCTCCTTCTACCTATCATCTGATCCTTCCAGAAGCCTATCTGGAGACTCCCAAAGCCGAAGAACATGGTCGAAAAACTTACGAATTGATGCGTGAATATCTCAATCAAGGTTTGTTCGACCAATATGAAGGATTCGTCTACATCGAGAGAAATTTCGGTTCAAAAATCCGCCGCGGGTTGCTGGTAAATCTTGACCTGGAACAATATGATTTTAACCAGGGCTCCCAAACCTTGATCCGTGCCAGTGAGGGAACCATCCTGGACCGCCTTCCACCCCGCATCAAGATCCGCGAAAAGGCGCTCCTTGAGCTCCCCCACATTATGGTGCTGATCGACGATCGCCAGGATGAACTGTTTTCCTATTTATCCAACAACAAGCAGAATTATCAAAAGATCTACGATTTCGAGCTGATGCAGAACAGCGGTTTCCTAAAAGGGTTTTTGGTCGACAATCAGGGTGAGCAAAAGTTCCATCATATCTTCACCTCTTTGGGTGATGAGCACGCGTTTAAAGAGAAATATATTCTGAAGGGCAACCTCCCACCGCTGATATTTGCTGTGGGAGATGGAAATCATTCTCTGGCTACCGCGAAATCCATCTGGGAAAGCATCAAAGATCACGTACCAGCCGATCACCCAGCCCGCTACGCCATGGTGGAAATCGTGAACATCCACGATGAAAGTCTGATGTTCGAACCGGTTCATCGCGTTGTATTCAATTTTCAGGGGAACATTTTCTCCGAGATGAGCGAATACTTTCAGAACGCCTTAGAGATCAAAGAAGTGGAATCTTTCTCTTCTTTGCAAACGATCGTAAGGAGCGCGCTTTCTGCGCAGGTCATTGGTTTGGCTCAGCAGAAGGGGTTGTATTCGATCCGCTTTCTCAACCCCAACACAAATCTGGTAGTTGGGACAGTGCAACAATTTCTGGATCAATTGCTCAAGAAAGCATCCGCCTCATCCCTCGATTACGTGCATGGCGACGAAGTCTTGAAAGACTTATGCATGAAGCCAAACAATATGGGCTTTTTGCTGCCTGCCATGCAGAAAAACGATTTTTTCCGCACCGTCATCCTGGATGGTTCCTTGCCTCGCAAAACTTTCTCTATGGGTGATGCCAGAGAAAAACGCTTCTATCTGGAGTGCCGCAAAATCCAATGAAAAAGATATTGATTCCTTTCATTCTGATCGCACTGACTTTGGCTGGCTGCAGCGCCAATACTGCCACATCGCCTACCGAGACGGCTACCATCGTTCTGCCAACGGCAACCCCCACGCTTCAACCCAGCGAGACCCCAACTCCCCTACCGCCTACCGCAACTGCCATTCCCTATACCGGCATCAGCTCTCCCTTGAACAACATTTCGCTGGATGAGTTGAACTCCATCAACACCAACGCGTTCGATCCACCCCCGGCTGGTTTTGATGAACCGCACCAGGGCATCGACTATAGCTATTTTCGCTTTCAAAATGAACGCATGACCGATAACGATGGCATAGAAGGGTTGGAGATCCTTTCTGTGCTGGATGGTACGGTTGCAGCGGTGATCAGTGATCGCAATCCTTATGGGAACGCGGTCATAATCGAAACCCCTCTTGCTCTCCTTCCATCGGAATGGCTGGCTGCGATCAGTTTGCCGGAGATCGCGCCGACCCTGGTGCCCGATCCCCGCCACAATTGCCCTGCCCTCATCGACAATGCGGAGTGGGATACCAGCAACCGTTCGCTGTATCTGGTCTATGCCCATATGCAAAACGCACCGCAACTGCTCATCAACCAGCATGTAAGCAGCGGAGAGGTAATTGGTCAGGTTGGCAACACGGGCGATTCGACCAACCCCCACTTGCATTTTGAGATTCGGATCGGGCCGGGTGGGGTGACATTCACCAGCATGGCAAAATATGACACCCGCGCCAGCATTGAGGAAATGGCTAATTATTGCACCTGGCGCATCAGCAACCGTTTTGAGGTGCTTGATCCTGATATCATCCTCCAATTCAGACCATGATCGCATGGAGAAATGAACGCACTGCTTGAGCAGGTAACCACTTATTGTCATTCATTCGGTTTTTCCCTGGTGGGGTTTACCACCCCGGCTGATATGCAATTCTTTCCCGTTTATCAAAAATGGATCGCCGATGGTTGCCAGGCAGGGATGCAATACCTGGCTGGGGAACGTGCGCTTTTTCAACGCCGATCTCCGCGCAATGTCATGCCGAATTGCCAATCTATCCTGGTTTTGGCATATCCCTATCTGACAAAAATTTTTTCGGATCAAGAGGCAGAAGAGCATTTTCCTTCCGTTGCAGCATATGCCTGTTTGGAAGATTACCATCTCTTCCTTCCCCCACTTCTTGAGAAGATTGTTCAATTCATTCAGTCTCAAGTGGCTTATCCATTGCAAAGTCGGATTCTCACCGATTCAGGTCCTTTATTGGAACGGGAACTCGCTTACCGGGCTGGTCTGGGCTGGATCGGGAAAAATTCATGCCTGATCAACCAGGAGCATGGATCGTTTTTTTTCCTTGCAGAGATCTTGCTGGATATGCCGCTGGACGAACCGGAAAGCAACCCTGCCCATCCTTCTGACCGCTGCGGTACCTGCCAGCGGTGCATTGACGTATGTCCCACGCAGTGCATACGCAATGACAGAACGCTTGACGCCAGGAAGTGCATTTCGTATCTCACCATCGAAAACAAGGGAGAGATTCCGCTTTCACTGCGACCGATGATTGGCGAACATCTTTTTGGCTGTGACCTTTGCCAGCAAGTTTGCCCATGGAATCGAAAGGCGCTCGCCGCTTCAAAAAAGATAGCTTACCTCCAGTTCTTACTGGAATATTTTTATAAACCGCAACCTTCTCGCATCTTGAACGAAATGGAATTTAACCAGAAATTCCATTCTTCTCCAATTTTGCGTGCAAAACGTCGTGGTCTCTACCGGAATCTGGCGGTGGTGCTCGGCAATCGAAAAGACCCCAGGTATGTTCCCACGCTACTGGCATTATTGAACGATACAGACGCCCTCGTCCGACAACATGCAGCTTGGGGGCTCGGATGTTTCCTTTCGGATATAGTACGATTTCGCTTGCAAGAAGCCCTTCAGGTGGAAAAAGATGAAACGGTGCTTTTGGAGATCAAGCGAGTTCTTACCAAATAGAAGAGACTGACCTTTTGGGTCAGCCTCTTTTTTCGTTCATATTCTTTTTGAGCTATAACTCTTTCTTTTGAATCAGCCTCTTCTGTTTTACTGTGCCAGGGTGCTGGTAGGTGCAAAGGTGGGCGTTGGAGTTACCAGGTTCACCCGTATGGTCAATACGATCCCAACCCCAATATTGTCCTGATCTTCGATCACATTCTTGTTCTGAGCCAGGATATCTTCAACCGTAGTGTTGAATTTGCTTGCAATCGAAGCCAGCGTGTCTCCTGATTGAACCGTGTAAGAGATCTTGGTGCCCGATTTCATGTCTGCCGGTACATCCGTGGGAGTCGGCAAGGATTGACCGGGAGCGGGGATCAGAATTTTCATCCCCGGAATGATGGGGCAGGTACCATCTTCGAAATTATTGATAGCCAGCAAGGTAAGGAAATCAACGTCAAAGTTCTCCGCGATTACCCAACAACTGTCATCTTCCTGCACTTCATATTCAAAAGGTCCACTCGGAGTGGTGGTGATGGTTGGCTCTGGAGTAAAGGTCTGTGTTGGGATTAAACTGGCAGTCGGAGACATGACTGGTGTGGGAGGCATGGTGCTGGTCGGAGTGGGTCGCCTGGAAAATAAGGAAAAAGAGAATCCTCCTCCTGCAATCCATAATACGATCATCACGATGCCCAAGATTACCAGAATGATCGCAAGGATCGTCAGCGTCATGAGTATGGAACGTTTTTTTCCATTCCTTCCGCCCATTAAATTCGGTAGGTTTTTTCTATCTAACATTTTTTCCTGGTTCTTTCTGGTTTTTATCTAGCATAAGTACCTTATTGTACCTGATTTTGTCAAGCCGAATCAGTCCCCGCCGAAGAGGTAGTTCTTCCATATCTGCCAGTTCTCCAGAGACGAGGATGTTGGGGTTGGGGTAATTGACGATTGTCCATCTGCTGCACTGGGGGTTAAGGGGACGATCACCACATCTCCCGGCAACGCCATGTGGGCTTCTCCCCTTGCCCAATCTTCCACGGCGTGATCGCTGGATGCATAGGCGATCTGGGTGCGCAACATGATCTCGGTGCTCTGCAAACCATACACTTCGGTAGCGATTTCATTCCGCTGTCTCGAGAGTTTGAAGTATTCCGAGAGCCGATCATTCAAACCCAAGAGCATAAAAAAGAACGCGATGACAAGGATGATGCTGATGAGTTTTTGGGGGCGTTTGGTATCAGCGCTCATAATTCAATGATACCTTAGAGACAAAGGTTGTCAATAAAAAACCCTATCTGCATAGGGTCGTGTGCCGAAGGTGGGATTTGAACCCACATGAGCGTAATGCTCACTACGCCCTGAACGTAGCGCGTCTGCCAATTCCGCCACTCCGGCTTTTTCTGTCGTTTCAGTATTCTATCAAATGTATTGGGTTTGTCAACCCAAGAACCGTCTGAGAGTGTTTTTTCCCATGCTATAATTTTTCCATCTATGCACACGATGGCTGATCTGTTAACTTCAATTCTTAACTCTCTGAGTTCACCTCCCGGATTGGTCTTGCAATCTATTCTCATGCTTTTCCTTATGGTAAGCGCGATCTCCCTGATCAACGCCGAAAAACAACACATCCACAAAACAGACCTGCGTCAGGCAAGAACTACTTTTGTGTTTGTTCTTCTGCTGAATGGAATGGCAATAGCACTGCAGATTACAAGCATTGTGGGGTTGATTTCCTTGTCTGACCACATCCGCAACGCCGCTGACCAACTGGTTTGGAGTTGCAACTTGATCTTGGTCGGGTGGTTGTGGATTGCACCTCTTCACCGCTCTCGCTTCGGCGTTTTCAAACACATTCTGCTATGTACCGCGCTTGCTTTTTTCATCATCGAAGCGTTCCAACCCATTGAAACGCTCTTCGCGCCCCTTAAAATTACCATTCCATATCTTTTGATATGGCGGGGGTTTGAGTTCGTAGCTGGTATCTTTTTGTTTTTCATCTGTCTCTTTTATTCCGGAAAAATGCGGTTTGTAAGCATTGCATTCATCGTACTGCAAATCCTGGGACTAGGTGCCGATCAGGTTTTCATTGTGACCTCCCAGTTTTCCCAAACCTTTGCACAATTCCTGGCATTTTTATTCTCGGTGAAGTTATATCTTGCTCTGCGGTTTGACCTTTCAGAACCAGAAACAGCGATGCAGAGCCCGCCGGTTATTCCTTCCGACAATCTCTCAGTGATGCCTAACGCAGTCACCACGAAAAGCTGGCTTCAAACCGCGCTTGAAAATGATGCTCCCCTTTTACCTTTTACCCTATGCAAAGCACTGGCATACACATTCCATGCTGATGCCTGTTTGATCGTTCAAGCGGAAAAATCTCAAACGCAGCTTAAGCTCATCTGCGGGTATGCGACTGAAAATCAAAAACAGATCCTTCCACGGGATCTGCTTTTAGACGATAGGATGGTCGCACAAAAAAGGTCTGTCCTTTTGCACGGGACTGAAACTTTCCCAACCTGGATAAAAACGCTGGCTCAAAGCATTCACCGATCAAATGCACAGTCCGCCTGGTATGTTCCCCTCACCGGCTTTGAAAAGAGATATTTATTCGTCATGCTGTCTCACAGGGAACAGTGGGGGGATGATCACATGGCATATTTGAAAAAGGTCATGCCTGAACTGGTACAAATCTTGCATAATTATTTTCGTGAAGAACACATACTTCTTCCGGAGAACAAACCATTGCAAACTGCTTCTAACCCATTCCTTGAACTGATGAGAACAGAGGTCAATCAAACAAAAGACATTCAACGGGTAGAAGCGGAACTTCAGTTGGCACTGGAGGAATATAATCGTATCCGTAAAATTCTGGAAGAACGTGGAATAGGACAATAGCGTGAAGACATCCATCATGCGTCATGGATCAGCAATTCTTGCTGGTCTGCTTGTCGTGTTTCTTACTGCGGGCTGCTCGCTGGTTGGATCAGCCCTTGGATTCTCATCAGAAGCCACACCACAAGTTCGCCTTCTGGCTGACAAAAGCAACGAGGTCATGGAACCCACCCCATTTCAACCTTATGCATATACCCAGACCACGAATGCGGTCCCTGTGGTGATCACCGATACGCTCGTGCCCAATGAGGGGTATTCCAAACCTGATGGGCAGATCAATCTTCTGCTCCTTGGGTCCGATTGGCGGGCTGACAGCGGATACCGCACCGACGTCATCATGTTGATCTCCTTTTATACCAAAGAAGAGAAGATCAGCATTGTGTCATTCCCTCGCGACCTGTGGGTTTCCATCCCCGGTGTGGGAGAACAGCGCATCAACACAGCCCAGGCGTATGGCGGGTTCGCCTTAACCCAAAGAACTTTCGAATACAATTTCGGCACTTCCGTGGATCACTACATGATGACCAATTTCAGCGGTTTCATGAGTATCATCGATACCCTGGGAGGGATTGAGATCAACGCAGCGCAGAATCTCTATGATCGCTGCGACCTTTCCTATTCTCACGGCGGGTATTGCTCAATCGGTCCCGGGACCGCATCGTTGGACAGTGAAATGGCGCTCTGGTATGTGCGTTCCCGTTATACCAGCAACGACTTCTATCGCATGGACCGCGCGCGTGAAGTCATCATGGGAATCCTGAAAAAGATCGTCAGCCTTGATGGCGTTGCACGAGCGGGAGATATTTACAACACCTTATCCAGCAGCGTTGTCACTGACCTTTCCCTTTCCGACATTGTCCCGCTGGTCACGCTGGCAGCCAAGGTAATGAACGACTCTTCCAAGATCACCATGTATGAGATCGGTGAGGCACAGGTAACATCGTATGTCATGCCATCCAGCGGCGCCAACGTCTTGCTGCCTAATTACGACGCCATCTGGAATGTTTTGAAAACCGCCTTGTTTACCCCCTGATGCTTGACGAAATGATATAAAACAGATACACTTTCTATATCTATACGCAATAAGGAGACTGTATGTCATCTGCCAGTGAGAATGTGGTGTTCATCGATAAAAATACCACACTACAGCCAGCCATTCAGACCTGGAAGTTGTATCTGCGCGACCAGAATAAATCTCTGTACACCGTAAAGGCTTTTGAGGGTGATTTGAAATTGCTCTCTGCCTATTTGCCCGCCGATAAGTCCGTTGGCAGCGTCACCACCAACGACTTGCAGCATTTCCTGGACTGGGTGAACAACGGCCGCGGAAAGAATATCCCCTGCTCTCCGAAAAGCCTGAGCCGTCGCATTACCACCATCAAATCTTTCTTCAACTGGCTCTTTGCCACTGGATGTATCGCTGCTGACCCCGCCGAAAAGATCTTGCAAAAAAGCGTCATCAGTCCCCTGCCTGATGTCCTCACAGAAGACGAGCAGATTCTAGCCCTGGCAGCCGCCGCGGACCTGATTGAACAGAAAGACCCCGATCCGCGCCCCTATGCGCTCTTCAAGTTACTGTTGGAGACCGGCATCAAGAAGAGCGAGTGCCTGAACATCAAATTACAGCACATCGATGAGAGCGACCCCCAAAATCCGTTCCTGTTTGTGCGCTACCCCGAAGCAAAGGACCGGAATAAAGAGCGCAAGATCCCGTTGACGCCTGCCTGGATGCAGTTTTATAAACGCTATCTGGCTCAGTACAAGCCCGAAGATATCGTCTTCCCCTGGTCACCGCGCCGATTGGAATATATCCTGGAAGATATCAGTAAAGCTGCTCATCTGGAAAAGCATATCTCGTTCAGCATGTGCCGATGGACCTGTGCGCTGAACGCTTATCGCAAGGGTGTAGAAAGAGACCTCATCCGCCAACGCCTGGGCATCTCGAAAATCCAATGGCGTGAGATCAATATGAAGCTTCAGCAACTGAACCAATCGATAGGGAGCGTCATTTAGCTTCGCGCAATTGTACATGCCACACTCTGTTCGTGCCTTCTCGCACCCTGAGCGCATGGGCAGGTTGAAATCCTGGGATCCAGGCAATTTTTCCGTCAATCACCATCAGCGGCCATCTTTTACGCAGCGTTACCGGGATTTTTTGATTGATAAAGAAATCTGACACTTTAATCCCATGACCATCCATCCCCAGGGGAAAAAATCGCTCTCCAGGCTGGTGCGCGCGCACCAGCGCTTCGCTGTCGGTGATCCGATCAGCATCCAGGTACGTTTCCCATAACAGATCGCCGCTGGGCTTTCTATACCGGGTTACCGGTTCAACGGTTCCATGTAAATTAAAGCCGGGAGCAATCTCTATCTGGAATGGGTCGTGGAGGGTGAAGCGCAGCCATTCATCGCACTGTGGAAACTTTCCTTCGACCGGAAGGGCGGCAGAGCGAGTAAGAATGATTTCGCGATCATTGGCATACGCATGCAAATGGGCAGGCAAAGCAAGATGGTGGGTGGAGGTTGGTCGTTGAGCAAAAGCGAGCACGGCGCTTACGGTTTCAGAATCGACCTGGTCACCCGTCTCAGCCAGCAGCGCACGCAACGCTCGATAAATGACCGCTTTTTGAGCTCCGCGTGCCAATTCGGAAAAAGCCTGGCGCGAAATGAACAACGAATTCTGAGGTCCTTTTCGAATAACATCATGGAAAATGCGTTCATATTGTTTTTCCAAGAATTCGTAGTCATCCTGTACGATCTCTGCTAAACGAACCACACTCTGCTTGATCGATGGATTGTACGTCTCCAATAGTGGGATCAATTCATGTCGAATGCGATTGCGCAGGTAAGTACGCTCTTGATTGCTGGCATCTTGTACGGGTTCCAATCCGCGTTCTTTGCAATAGCGTTCGATATCCTCACGCCAGATACGCAGCAGGGGTCTCACCAGCGGGATGGTTTTGTGGAACGGGCTTTTGCTCACCATCTGCATTCCGCTCAGTCCGCGCGTTCCGCTTCCCCGCAGCAAGTGCATGAGAATGGTTTCCACTTGGTCATCCGCCGTATGCGCAGTCAGCACCGCCCTGGCACAGATGTTTTGCGCGGTCTTGAAAAGGAAACCATAGCGACGGCTGCGGGCTGCTTCCTCAATAGATATGCCCCCCTGTTCGGCTGCCAGTTTGACATCCTCTGCTGTATGATAGAAATCAGCACCCAGTTCTCCGGCAGCTTTTTTCACGAATGCGCATTCACTGGCTGATTCCGGACGCAGTTGGTGATCGAGATGCGCAATCGCTATCTTCCACCCCAGCGCGTGAAGGGCATAAGCCAGCATCAGCGAATCTGGACCTCCCGAAACAGCCACCAATAACAGCTCATCAGGAGAAAACCCCGCCTTCTGTAAATTGCTAAGAATTTCCCGTTCGATGGTCACACTGCGATTATAGCATTCTTAAAAAAGCGCCTAACGGCTGCCTGTGCGCCCAAACTGCCGCTCCAGGATGTCAACCGATAGATGGATCATGGTTGGTCTGCCATGCGGACAGGTGCGAGGGTTCTGGCAGGCTTCCAACTGGCGAACAAGCCCTTCTTGCTCTTCTCTCGATAGAACGGTGCCCCCTTTGATGGCAGCCCCTTTGCAAATCGAGCGGATCAGGATCTCCTCTTTCTCCCCGCTCACTGCGGAACTATTCTCCTCCTCCAATTCGCGCAATGCGTCGTTGAGGATACGTATGGAAAAAGTGCGATTCATGAAAGCCGGCACCGCGCGAATGGAATATGTGCCCGGACCAAACTCTTCCAGTTGGAAGCCGATCTCTTTCAAGGTATCTTCCACAGATGCCAGCAGTTCGCTCTGCCTGGCATTGGGGGTGAATAGCATGGGCTCCAGCAGCAGTTGACTATCCTGATTTTGCATGCGCTTTTCGAGCAATTGTTCATACAGCACACGTTCGTGAGCGGCATGCTGGTCGATCAGATATAGACCATCTGGTCCCTCAGCTACAATATAGGTCGCCCCAACCTGCCCCACCACGCGCAACAACGGAACATGTTCTCCAAATTCCAACGCCGGCTGCGCCTGCACGCTTTCGACCTTTTGGAAATCATCGCTTAGAAAAGGTGAGCGTGGATTCGGGAAAATAGCAGCCGACGATGCGAGCATTGTCCGGTTTTTATCTTCTGCACCATTTGAGTTCCACAGCGACTGGCTGAAGGCAGGTGCCGGCGAGGATGCCAGCAGCGCCAGGCGAACCGCCCGCGCGAGCCTGCCTGCAACGCTCCTTCCGTCTGCAAAGCGCACTTCGGCTTTTGCCGGGTGGATGTTGATATCTACCTCAGCAGGCGGAACCTCCAGGAACACGGCAGCGATCGGGTATCTTCCCACCATCAAATAGGAATGGTAGGCGCTCACCAACGCCGAGCTGAGGGCGACATCTTGTATCAACCGCCCATTCACGAAAAAATGAATGTCGCGCCGGTTCGAGCGCGTGATGCCCACCGGGCTGCAGAAACCTTGAATGCCATAATCCTGCTCGGCAAGCTGTATTTCCAGCATCTGTCGGGCGGTCTCAACATCATAAAAGGCAGCCAGGATTTCACGCCGATTGCCGTTCCCGGCGGTTTGCACAACCATCCGACCTTCCATCTCTAAAGAAAACCGTAATTGGGGATAAGCCAGCGCATACAGCAGCACCAGCTCACTGATGCGGCTGCGCTCGGTGCGATCAGATTTCAGGAATTTCAAGCGTGCCGGCACATTGGCGAACAGGTCGCGCACCTCAAAGCGACTCCCTTGTGGGAAACCTTTGCGTTTGATGCCCGCCAGCTTACCGTGTTCACAGATAAGTTCACTGCCTTCCGTCTCGTCTTTAGAACGGGTTTGGATGCGCAGCCTGGAAACTGCCGCGATAGAAGCCAGTGCCTCCCCGCGAAAGCCCAGCGAACGGATACGTTGCAGATCATCGATGGTATCGATCTTGTTGGTAGCAAAGCGCGTGATAGCCAGCCCCACCTCGTCTGCGGCAATGCCCACCCCATCATCGTTAACGGCAATCAGGTCCTTCCCTCCCCCTTCAACTTGTATTTGAATACTGCGCGCTTCGGCATCGATGGCATTCTCTACCAGTTCCTTCACCACCGAAGCTGGGTTCTCTACCACTTCGCCGGCGGCAATCTTGTTGGTCACGGATTCAGGTAAGATTTTGATGGGCAATGGGCACCTCACAACAAATTATATCCCAGCGCTTTTCTTTTTTCGGTATACTTACCCCATGCAAAATTCCTTCACTGTTTTACTGATCGACCTGGATAGAACTATGTACCCCTTTGAGAGCGGGGTGTGGGATGCCATTGGGAATCGCATCCATGCCTTCATTAAAAATAACCTGAGTCTTTCAGATGATGCTGTCCTGACGCTGCGCATGCGCCTGCGAGAGCAGTACAGAAGCACCATGCGCGGACTGCACATTGAATTTGGCATCAATGAACAGGATTATCTGGAATATGTGCATGACATAGACCTCACTGCCCTCATCCCACCCAACCCTGATCTGCCGGCTATCCTGGCTGCCATCCCCCAGAAAAAGTACATCTTCACCAATTCCACTCGCTATCATGCCGAACGCGTCTTGCGCTTTCTCGACGTTCTCAACTTCTTTGAAGACATCATCGATGCCAATCACATCAGCCCCTACACCAAATTTGAGCGGGACGCTTTTCCGATCGCTTTTCGTTTGATCGGAAACCCCTCCCCCGCGGATTGCGTGATGGTGGATGATGAAGAGGAGATCGTCCAACGGGCTAAAGAGGAAGGGCTTAAAGGTATTCTCGTCAACCACAATCCGCAGATGAACGGGTACAACCATCTTCAAATTTCCACCATCAATCAATTGGAGTATGCCCTCCAGCAGTTAACGCGATGAGATTACCCCTCTTTCAAAATCGATAAAAGGCATACAATTATGCTTTGGTTTCTTTCGTATGGAGTGTAGGTACCATGAACAGATTCTTAAAAACAATACTGATCGTATTTGTGTCTCTCGCCGGGCTGTCTGCCGCTTTTTATGGCGGCATGTGGGCAGGAAGCGGGTTGGGGCTTGTGAAAGGGGAACAACCAAGCTACCTGACCAGCTCCGACCCCGAGTTGGCTGACCTTTTCGCCCCTTTCTTTGAAGTCTGGGATATCATCCACGAACAATATATAGACCAGCCGGTGGACGATGAGAAACTGATGCAGAGCGCCATCGGCGGCTTAATGGAAGGGCTGGGTGATGAACATTCTTCTTATATGGACCCCGAAACTTACCAGCAGGTGAACGCCCCTCTGGTGGGCAGCTATACCGGCATTGGCGCCTGGGTCGATACTTCAGGCAATTCTCTGGTCATCATCGCCCCCATGCCGGGTTCCCCCGCTGAAGCGGCCGGCATTCAATCTGGCGATACGGTCATTGCCATCGATGGAAAAGATATGAGCGGTGTGGATCCCAGTGTTGTCTTGCAGAGCATTCTGGGTCCGGCAGATACGGTAGTTACGCTGACCATTGTGCGCGAAGGCGTTGACCAGCCATTTGATGTCTCCATCACCCGCGCCGAGATCGAAATCCCGGTCATCGAATACGAAATGCTTGAGAACAACATCGCCTACATCTATCTCTTGCAGTTCAGCGCAAATGCCGGTGAAGAGGTGCGCAGCGCCCTGAACGAACTACTGGCACAGAACCCGGCGGGCGTCATCCTCGACCTGCGTGATAACACCGGCGGGTATCTGGATGCTGCATTCGATGTAACCTCTGCCTTCATCAGCGATGGTCTCATCATGATCGAGGAAACCGGGGATGGCAGCCAGCAAACATACTACGCCTACGGCAATGCCGTTGCGCCCGACATTCCGCTGGTCGTCCTGGTGAATGGCGGATCCGCCTCGGCATCTGAGATCGCCGCCGGCGCCATTCAGGATCGCGGCAGAGGTACGCTGGTGGGAACCACCACCTACGGCAAGGGCTCCGTGCAAAATTGGATCGAACTGCAGGGCGATAACGGCGCCATTCGCGTGACCATTGCACGTTGGTTAACTCCCAATGGCAGGCAGATCAACAAGGTTGGTCTGGACCCTGATGTGGAGGTGGAGTACACCGAAGAAGACGCCGAGGCTGGCATCGATCCGCAGTTAGAGAAAGCCATCGAAATCCTACTCTCCGGGCAAGCAAAATGAAACTGCCATGGCGCTTCATGGCTTTTAACGTAATGACTCAATAGAAAAAGTAACTTTGATAGTAACGTTGACTCAGATAGAAAAGTTACTTTGTTAGTTCCCATAGCTGATCTACTTTTCGGTCAATGGCGTTGCGAAGAGCAAGCGGATTGAGT